>Ga0256405_10002035_pt1 | contig 49797 bp, 35 predicted proteins | sample RumenRJG_02DNA_FD_189096 | JGI IMG/M metagenome (GOLD analysis project Ga0256405, IMG submission 189096) | Bovine rumen microbial communities from Lethbridge, Alberta, Canada - RJG_02 | ecosystem: Host-associated > Mammals > Digestive system > Stomach > Rumen | place: Canada: Alberta...
CAATAAACCTAAAAAACAATTTTCATTTCCTCTGATTTTTATCGTTCACGAATTAACCAAATTAAACGAATTTTATAAAATTGTTTTGTATGTTTATTGCCTTTGTATGCTTTAACTCGAAGAGTTGCGGGCTTAGATGATAAAAGCCATCTGGGTGCTTGCACACAAGTGGGTTTTAGCAGCTAAGTACGCAAAGCGCGAAGCGCTAAAGCATGCAAAGGTGTTTTTTATGTTTTTTTCTATTTCAAAGACCACGTAGGATTGGCTATTTATTGAACAATCATTACTTGCGATTTGGATTCGCCGTTGGCATCAACCGCTTTGAGGACGAATACTCCGGCATGATCCGGTGCCTGCAGGTCGCAGTATCCTTGCGGCAGATGAACGGTGCTATAGAGTTGTCCGGAGATGGTGTAGTACCAAACGGTCACCGGTTGCTCCATATAGAGGCGCATCATCTGGCTCACATGCACGATAGACGGATAATCCGACTGCTGCTCGTGGTACTCGGGCTGAATAGGACAGCTCTTCATAGTAACACCATCACGACGAGTGAGCTCGACATAGTACTCTGCGTTGTTATCCAGCGGCTGGTAGAGATACGAGTGGTTCTCTCCGAGCAGCGGCTGATCGTTCATATACCACTGGAAGGAAACGAACTCATATCCGCCGTTGTATTTCGGGCTCAGGAGGGTCAGTACATCATTCCACTTCTGCTCCACGATAGAGCTGCGGTAACGGATGTCGAACTCTCGGGCTTGCGCATAGACACCGCAGCAGAACTGATGGAAATAGAGCGAAGCCTTGTAATGACCCGGCAGGATATTGGCATCATAAGGGATCTCCACGGAGGAAACCTGCTCATAGATGACCGTATCGCGAAGTTCGGGTGTATTGAACTTAATGACGAGGCTGTCATAGACACCGGCTGCGATATCGAAGACGATGAACATCTGCTCTTCATCGGCACAGGTGTACGGGATCTGAGGTACATTCGCCTCCAAGAGCCGGTTAACGGTAAGGGTGAGATAGATAGCACTATCACATCCATTATCGTTCTTGAGCATGATCAGATAGTCATCCATCGGCTGGTTGTACTTGATACCATTGATGGTCACATACTGGTTGGAACAGATGGAGTCATGACGGTGGGTATCCTTAGGCGCCGGATAGACGGTGAGATAGAGCGTAGAGGTGGAGTCGCATCCCGCAAAATTGGGGAACGTACCCACATAGACGGTATCACGGTCAAACCACTGTCCGTCAAACTTAATCGGCGTCTCGGAACAGGTGGAGTAATGGAACTCGGTGGACTCAGGAACGATATTAGGCACGACGATGGTATCCGTACGCGTACTATCGCAGGAGTTCTCTGCGCCGATATAGACGGTGAGCGTGACCTCTACCGAGTCGCCCTGTTCGCGACAGGTGTAAGTCGGATTGGTTGTGGTAGTCGTACGCGTCTGACCGGTAGTGAGACTTCGGAAGGTCCAGAAACTCTCGTTCACCGGCTCGGTGGTATGGGTCTCCTCCCCTTCCCACTTATTCATGACATGCGAGGTATTGGTGAACTTGAGTTGGCTCATACAATCTCCGTAGATAGGCTCGTACGTATAATCCGGTACCGGGAAACGCGGTGCAGAAACGGTACTGATCTCGAAGAAGCACTCCGGCTCCTCGATGAAGCTTACCTTACAGGTAAAAGTATGCTGACCCGGGTCCACTTCGAAGATCTGATCATGACTACATACGGTACCGGTCTCATCGCGCCACTCGTACGCAAAGCCTTCCGGAGCAATACAGGTCACTTGCGACTGCATACCGCAGTTCTCGGTCTCTATATGTGCGTTCGCACAATCGACAGTAAAGTACGCGTATGCGTAGTGTCCCGACCAGCCGCAGTCCAAGGTAGTGAAACGAACCTTGATATTCTGTCCATGGAAATCCATGAGGCTGACACCTACGGTGGTCCAGTCTTTCCAAGCGACTTGTCCGTCCCGCGTGATGTGCCAGTGCTCCGGATCGCTCTCCGCAGACGAATAGGTGAAGTCCGCTTTTCCGCACAAGTCATGAACCAATTCGCCGTTCGGCTTCAGAATCTCCAGTTTGAACGCAGGTTCATCCTCTACGGGGTGTCCTTGCGGATTCTCAAAGACGATGGCGTATTTACAGATCAGGATACCTTGCGTTGCGGTATCGACGAGTATATCATAGGTAATAGACTCTGCCTCACCGAACCAGTTCCAGTTACCGAGACGGACAGAAGCGAGCGCACCATCGGGCACGGTCTTCAGAAGAGTATCCGTACGCGGGTCGTACTCCGTAGGATCGACATGAAGCGTATGGCGGCTCTCGATAGCGTCCGGACCAAAATCGATGATACCGATGCTGTCGTAAGGCGTAGCGCCTGCGTGCGCATTCGGGTGATAACCATAGGTACAAGTCACATTAGGACTATAGAGATCGACATAGTTGATACAGTGGTTCTCAGGACAATAGACGAGAATCATCGACTCATAGACATAGTTGGAGCGGAGGGTCTTGTTCTCCTCCGGATCGTAGAAAGCACTACGGATGCGGACATCGTAGCTGCCCTCCAATATACGCTTGAGGGTATAGGTGCAACGGGTTCCATCCTCCCGAACGAAGCCGTCCGGTCCCTCGGTAATACCGCTCACGCCATGCGTCCAGCCGGTCTCACCGACCTTACGATACTGGATATCAAACTCATTGGCTGCGCCGGAGGTCTCCCAAGAGACGATGAGTGTCGAGTCCTCGCAATGCGGATAGACGATGAGGTTCTCCGGCTTCTTGATAGCTGCCGAGTTGATCTGGAAATTATCGATAGCGATACTGGTCAAGCCTAATGAATCCTGCTGGTTACTATTGACCCAGATGAAGATAAAAGCAAAGTTCTTGGACGAGTTAGCGGCATTGACACTCACTACATTCGTGAGCGACACATTCTGCCACGACTCGCTACCGCAAACGAATTTCTCGCCGGACTCGCCGAGCGCCTGACAAGCGCCTAACTGTGCGTTGGACAGACGTCCTCCCGGGGAGTTGATGATGGCATCGATATTGAAGTTTCCGGCAGCCGTCAGATCTTGCTCACGGCAGACCATGACGTGCAGTTTGGAGGTAGTAGAGTCGCCCATACCTTTCCAATCAAAGCTGACATCGTATTTCTGGGTATTGGTAGCCGTCGGGAACTTATAGAGGAGATAGGAGACCACCACATTCGGTTTGCCACCGAAGTTAGGGTTCTTACCGTCCGAGGAGACGTAAAGCGAACGTTTGCCTTCGCTATGCACGGCAGTACCGATCATCCAGAGGTCCTTCGTGGTCTGGTTACCGTAGTTGAAGGTCCATGCCGAGAGATCCTCCCCCTCCTCGAAACTACATTCGTAGGGGAAGGTGGTTACCGCCGGACTCTGCGCCCAAGAAAGGACACAGAACAGAAGGGCTATATGTAGGAAGAGCCATCTCTTCATAATTGACGTTATTTCGATTTTTTCGGGATTACGTAATTACGTAATTACGGGATTACGATTTTTAGTAAATTTGTTGTATATCTTCGTCACCGACGTCGGTGATGGTAAATTCTACACGACGGTTGAGCTGACGACCTTCTTCGGTATCGTTGTCGGCTACCGGTTCTTTCTCACCCTTACCTTCGGCGGTGATACGCTCAGCGGCTACACCACGTTTGATGAGGTCATTACGAACGGAGTTAGCACGACCTTCGGAGAGGATCTGGTTTGCTTCATCCGTACCGACTGCATCGGTGTGACCTACTACATGGATCTTCACGCTCGGGTTATCCAAGAGGAAGTTCGCCAAATCCGACATCGACTGCTCGGACTGCGGGAGGATATAGGTCTTGTTGGTAGCGAAGAAGAGGTTCTCGATCTTAACCTTGATACCCTCTTTGATTGGCTGCATGAAGACATCAAGCGTATCGTGTACGAAACGGAGGGTGTCATCCTTCGGCATATAACCGACAGCACTCATGTGCGCTACGTACGTACCTTCTGTAAGGGTGGTCTCGATGAAACCGTCATCCGCCGACTGCGCTGCATAGAGGACAGCGGTGTCGTTGAGGGCGGTGATACGAGCCAATGCCTCGATCGGTTCGTTGGTCAGGACGTCATACACATTCATGCACAGCATCGGGATAACCGGCGCCGGGATACGTTGCAGCGGCAGACGGAGGGTATCGAAATCGAAGACCTCAACCTTCTTGAGGATGGTATCCGAAGGATAATAGCCGTTCTTGGTAGCCGAGACGCGGTACTCACCCGGAGCAAAACGTCCTTGGAGCAGACCCTGACGGTTGGTGTTCTTCTGCAGTTTCTTGCCGGTCTCCATATTGATGATCTCGACTGCTACACCGCCAAGCGCTTTGTCAGAGTTGTCATCATACATATAGACGCCCATACGAGGTGTAGGAGCTTTCGGGTACTCTTGGGTAGCTTTCTGTTTACGCGGCAGATCGAACCACACGGCTATCTTAGCGCCCACAAGGAAGGGATTGACTTTCGCATCCTTGGCAGCGGTAGTAGCATACGAAGCATTGACGGTATAATCAAGCGGGCTGACGCCGGCTTTATTGAGAGGCAGCTGCATCGGCAGATCCTGCGCACCGTCGGCAGCCTTGTAGCTGAGGGCATTGAGCACACCATAGTCCGCAAAGACAGAGAGACGCACACGCGCCTTGGAGTTGATCCATTGGTCGAAGTTAATACCGATCTCTGCCGTAGCAGCTACATTGAGTCCGAAGTTCACGGAGTTAGCGGGACGATCGATCTTCTCATCGTTCACCAAGGTATGTTTGTACATATTGGTGAGTCCTGCAATGAGCTCGTCATCCTTGATGGTGGTAGTGAGATCGCCTTTCAGCGTCGAACGGCTGAAGAGTCCGTAGCCGACTTTGACACCGGCCTGCCAGAAGAGCGGCACGTTTTTATGCTCCATACCAAAGAGGATCGGCACCTGAGCAAAACCGCCGATGATCTTCTCGCTCACACCGGAGAAGTCATAGGTATAATGCATCGTGTTATATGGCTTCATCTCGAAGGTACGATAGATGTCACCGTTGTCCGAACCGGAGAGGTTCTGGACGGTATTATAGAAGGTGAACTCCACGCCGGTGGTGAAGATAAACTGCTTGTATCGCAGTTGGTAACCGAGACCGGCACCTCCGCCTACAAACCCTTTGTCCTTCAACTCAAAACCGAAGGCATTCGGCTGCGTCTGAGAAGCCGGTTGATAGGTGATACCGGAGGTGAAGAGTTTGCTATATCCGACGAGTCCCCAGAAACCGAGACGATGGGCGATGTCACGGTTGTTATAGGCATTGGCTTTCGCATTCGATTTATCGATAGCCGCTACAGTAGCCATGTACTGCGCCTTCTCCTCGGCAGCGGTGAGAGCAGGCTGAGCGGGCTGCGCCTTAGCGGTCTTGGCAGGAGAAGCCTTAGCAGTAGCTTTGGACTGCTGCTGTTTGGCTTTCGCCTGCTGTCTCTTCTGCTGCTCTTTCTGTTTCTGCGCAGAAGCTTTGGCTTGCTCTTTCTTCCGTTGAGCAGCCGCTTTCTCACGCTCCTTGGCAGCTTTGGCTTTGGTTTTCTCGCGCTCCTTGGCTTTCTTTGCCTTCTCTTTCTCGCGCTGTGCTTTCGCTTTCGCTCGTGCATCCACCGCATAGACAGATGCTACCGAAGAGTCCAATACCGATACTGCGGGCGCAGCTACTGCCATGCCCAATGCCATCAAAAGTATGTAAGTGATTCGTTTCATCGTTTTAATGGATTGCTTGTGTTCCACCTCGTTTGCGATAATTACGCTCTACGCGGTGATAATCGTAAATATAGGATTTTGAATTCTGTTTCAACTCAAAGGCTACGGTGAACTTCACGCCCACATTGAGATTGCGGAAGACCGCACCGGAAGCGAGGTTACTGAGCATCAGCGGCTGTACGTAGAACTGCACGCCCTCATCTGTCTCGCGATAACCGAAGGTACCGACATCGGTCTTGGAAGCCGAATGGAGATTGAGCACTCCGAAATCGGCATAGAGCGCAACGTACATACGGATCATGTCGGGGTTGAGGCGGAACATCTGGTGCTTGTACATATGTCCGATACGGGCACCTATCTCAGCGTGCGCCAAGATATTGAAATTCCACTTCATTTTGATACTGCTACTGCTCATCTTCCGTCCGGACTCGAACTGGTGGTTCGGCATTTCGTAGAAATCATCGTAGTAGCGTTCGTACTCTCCGAAGGTGGTATATTCCGCTTTGGAGGAGGTAGAGCCGTACATATTGATCGACACCTTGGGACCCACGAGGAAATAGAACCGTTTCCATTCGCCACCGATGAGCAAAGGGATATTGAGGTTGACCATGTGGCTTCTATCGCGGGACTTATCCATCATCACGTGCATCTGAAAGATATCGCCCTCGGTATCCATCATCGGCACGGTCATATCCACCGCCTTTAGGTTATTGGAGTTGAGCTCATACATACCCTCTGCACCAACGGATAGGATAAAATTATTGCGGAAGAACCGATAGTCTATACCCATATTGGCATTTACGCCGGTAGCGGCGCGCTGTCCGGGTATGGTATGCAGCAGGGCGGAATAGCCCAAATCGCCGTGGAGCGCCACGAAATGGTGGGTCTCCGGCGTAAGCCGTGTGAACGCCCTAACCCCCGCGCTCATCAACATACAACATACTATGAATAGGTACCGTTTCACAGACTATTTTTCTATAATAACAAAATTCGGGCGGCAAAGGTACAAAAAAAAAACCAATTACACAAATCTTTGTTACTTTTTTGTTCATTTTTTTGCATTTTGTAATGTCTTTTGGACAAAACAGTAGAAAATAGACAAACAAAAGTAGGATAATAAGCAACCAAAAAGAGCTACCCGAAGGCAGCTCTTTTGGATGCAATGCAGTCGTGAAAGACTGTTGCAGAGAGTCGTTTATTTCAGCTCGACAGCCTGTCCGGTAACGTTATAAACCTTACCATTGAGCATGATATAAACGTGGTTATCGCGGATGAACTTGATCGCCTTGGTATCCTTGCCTGCGTTCGCGCCCTCGATATCCGTCGGATAGTCCTTATGAACGATCGAGAGGTTGTCGATAGCAGCCGGTACACCATTGGAGTTGCTTTCATCGTTGATCCAAACGAATACTACGCGATACAATCCGGTTACAGGAACGACTACGGACTTGTGCTGCCAGCTATCTTGATCAACAAGTGGAGCATTTTCGTCGATAGCGATCCATCCTGCAGGCAGGTTGATATCGGTCAGACCGGCAGGTTGTTCACCCGGTGTCAGCACTACATCCGCAGGAACGAGGGCTGCACGCATGAAGTCGAGTGCACCATCCACTTCGTCTAACTCACCTACGCACTTCCAATCGTACGAAACGGTATAGGTACCGCCCTGCTCGAAGTTGAAGAGCTTGGTAGCGAACGAAACGGAAGGAGTTGCATCGTCATACTCATAGGTAGCACTATTATCAGAGATATAGAGCTCACCGTCCGAGATGATCCATGCGTTCGGATCGTTAGCGAATTTCCATCCGGCAGCGTCTGCGAAGGAAGTTGAGTACGGCAGAGCCTCGATATTCTCAATCGTCGAGAAGGCGAGAGATACGATCTTGCTGTTCTCATCACCGCAGTTATTGCGCAGATAGAAGACGTATGCGGTAGCCTCGCTGAGGTTATCCAGAACGAGCGGGTTAGCAGCCTGAGCGAACACTGTCGGAGCCTCGTTAGAGGATGCGAGAACAACTGCGTATTCCCAGTTAGCGCCCTCTACTTCATCCCACGAGAAGGTAGCACCTGCGTTCGTGATATCCGATACCTCAAGGTGCATAGCCCACATACAAGACGGAGCTTGACCCGGAACGTAGTTGATCGTCATCTTCGGCAAGAAGTTACGTTGCGCCATGTTGTTACCCGTACCGTAACCACCGATAGAAGCGCCGGTCGTGTTCTTACCATACCAGCTGCAGCCAACATACGAGCCTGCAACGGTCTGCTTGAAGCCGATGAGCAGGTTGTCACCTGTGTACTGGAACGGCTCGCTGAGGGTTACTACCATCTTGTTGTTCTGGATCGACAGGTTACCTGCTACCATGACTTGCGTCAGGTGGCTCCAATCTACCAGTGCGCTAAGGGTAGCGTCCTCCGTCGTAGTCATGTACACCTCGAACTCAGCAGCACCCCAGTCAATCGAAGCGTTGGAAGAGTAGAAGGTCAACTCAGTGATCGAATCCCAGAGGATCTCTTGCAGACTCTCTGCCGGAACGATGAACTGACTTGCCGTATTACCTTCATCCACATAGGTACCGTAAATAGGTACATAGCTGTTGGTGTTCGTACCATCGTTTACGACGATCGAGTAGATATCGGTCGGCAGGAAGGAGATGATTGCGCTATATGCGCTCTGTCCATCCAGCTCACCGCAGTCCGCTTTCACGCGAGCATAGTAGGTAGCCTCAGCGGTCAGACCGGTCAGGTTAGCTACCGGCGCGGTAACGATCAGCACGAGAGAATCGGACATGTTGCTGTTCAGACTGTACTCAACCTGCCATGCCTGTGCTTCGCTTGCGTTCCAAGTGAGGGTTGCGATCGAACCGTTACCCGGAGTGAGCTCTGCTGCCAAACCGGTCGGAGCAGGACAAGCTACAGTAGTCGTGAACGACTGCTTAGCAGTCCATACGCTTACACCGTCCACATCACCGCAGTTCGTACGTACGTAAGCATAGTAACGTGTAGTCGGGTTGAGATCCGTGAAGATATACGAAGTGTCATTTACATCAATCAGGTTAGAGAGGGTATCGGGGTTGAATGCCGCGATGGTATCCAAAGCGATCTGCCATGCGCTCTGACCTTCCTCGCCTGCACTCCACGACAGTTTAGCCGAGTGTGCATAGACATCAGAAGTAGTCAGGTTGATCGGTTTGAGACAGGTCAGCTTCTTGATGCTGATGTTATCTACAGCAGCAGGAGTCTGAGTGCCAGTGGAGCCATCGTTTCTCCAAAGAAGAACCACTTTGTAAAGACCAGCCTCAACAGCCAAGTCAAACGATTCCGTCGTCCAAGAAGAAGACAAATTCAGCTTGATACCATTATGCAAGGCAGTCCAACCTGCAGGCAGCGAGAAGATACCCGAAGCCGTTGCGGACAACTCCAATGTATCCGGAACAAGCGCAACGCACAACAAGTCATAGTTGCTTTCGCCGTTTGCTTTCCAATCGTACTTGAAGTTATATACACCATCCTCAAATTGGAACAACTTGGTAGCATATACGGCAGCCTGAGAACCGGCATTATAAGCATTCGCAGCACCTCCGTTATTGGAGATATAGAGCGCGTGCGTACCCTCACCATTGTGAGCAGCGGTGCCGTAAGACCAAGCGTTCGCATAAGAACTATTGACAAACGACCAGCCGTTCTTGGTTTCGAAATCGTTTGCATACGGGATAGAAGCCGGAGCTTGCAGCGTCGTAAAGAGGAGTGCCTCAGACCAGTTCTCTTCATCGCAAGCAACTTGTACCTGTACAGAATAGTCAGTAGCATCCTCCAAGTCGGTCAATGCATACGGACTCTCAACGCCCGGAACCACAACGGTATCGATACCGTGGATGTAACGGAGGTTGAAGCCTGCCTGACCATAGCCATTCCAACTGATAGAAGCGGAACTGATAGTAATATCAGCAGCTGCGAGGTTGTCCGGCATCTGGCAAGACTTAGCCGTACGGAAGGAGATCTGACTCCAAACGCTAACACCATCTTCGTCACCGCAGTTCGCACGTACGTACACGTTATATAAGGTGTCTGTCAAGAGATCAGCCAACGCATACGGGTTCGAAGCAACGTCAATCGGATCAGCCTCAGCGAGGTCGAAGTCCGGATCAGCCGAGTAAACGATCTGCCAAGCCTCCTGTCCTTCCGGAGCAGTCCAAGCGATCGTAGCCGAAGAAGCAGTAATATCCGAAACCACCAATTCAGCTACCGGCAGACAGGTAATCTTCGAAATAGAGAAGTTATCGATAGCCGCCGGGGTTTGAGAGCCGCCCGAAGTATCGTCTTTCCAGAGGAATACTACCTTGTAAGCACCTGCAGGTACATTCAAATTGGAGGCAGTGACAGTCTGCCATTCAGTAACACCATTCAGTTTCTCTCCTCCATCCAAGGGGATAGCATGCCAAGCAGCCGGGAAAGCAGTGGTCGAAAGACCTGAAGGCACAGAAGTTGCAGCCACCAGTTCAATCGAATCCGGGATAAGAGCAACACGCAGATAATCATAGGAGCTCTCACCATTTGCTTTCCAGTCATACCGGAAGGTATAAACACCTTCCTCCAATATGAAGGTCTTCACTGCATATACCACAACCGCAGAGGAATTCGTATAAGCGTTCGTAGCACCACCATCGTTCGAGATGTAGATAGCGTGTGTACCTTCGCCGTTATGCGCAGCTTCGCCATAGGACCATGCGTTGGTCAAATTACCATTGATGAACATCCAGTTATTGCCAGCCTCGAAGTCATCGGCAAACGGAGCCGTAGCCGGAGCCATCAAGGTATGGAAGGCAGCAGAGATGCTCGCGCTGTAACTGCCGGCACAGCTTCTACGCAGATAAACGATGTAGTCGGTATTATCGACCAGACCACTGATCAGCATAGAATCGGTAGCAGCAACGAATGCGTCCTCAGCAGGCTCACCGGCAGAAGCCAGAGCAACCGCATAGACATAGTCGCTTCCTTCTTCAACAATCCAAGTGAACTTAGCCGAATGCTCTTCAATATCGAATACCGCAAGACCTGTCGGTTCCAGACAGTTCGGAATCTCCTCCACTACGATATCATCGATGTGGAATCCACGAGAGCTAAGCGACGAATTAGCAGCTTGCATCTTGATCGCGATATACTGACCTGCGCCCGTGTAGTGATCAAAACGTACCTCAAACGGCTCATAAGTTGCTGCTGCAGGTTTGATAACTTGGATCGGCTCGAATGTAGCTGTATCCTGCGGATCGGTCATTACACCAATCAGGACAGAATCACCTCTATTCGAACTCATGTATTTACGCGCATTGAATTTCATACGCAAGCCGCTAACGCCCTCCATTTGCGGCAGGATAGCATACTGATCTTGCGGATCATAATCGCTATAACTGCTATAATAGGAATAGAAGCGAAGCGCATTCAGACCGGAGTTCGAATAAGTAGAACCCATGTAAACCATCGGATAATAGAGATACGAGCTATACGTACAGGTATTGATTGCACTCCAGCAAAGCGGCAACACCTGTTTATTTGTTGCCCCCTCGATACCATCGAAATTCTCGCTTAGCGGGAACTCGGAGATAATCGCACAACCGGTAACGAATTGCGCTGCGAGCGAATAGTCCGAAGTATCGGCAACACCACAAATAGCTGCTACGCGTACATCATAGTACGAAGACGGAATGAGTCCCTCCAAGAGGATCGTATCATTATCAGCAACTACATTATTCCAGATGGAATCAGTAGCTTTCTTATACAGTACGCTCCAAGCCGATTCAGCACCCTGTGCCTCCCATGTGAGGGTAACAGAGGTCGAAGTAGTAAGGCTATCGATAGCCACTACGTTCTCCGGCTTGACGCAAGACGGGATATAGGAAACCTTGATATCATCGATGCAACATGAATAGTACGAAGAACCTGTATTCTCCCAAACGAACGCCAAGAGAAGCGCATCATCCGGCATTGCACTCAGGTTCGACTCATAATAGGTCATCGTGGTATTGTTGGGATACGTAATCAGATTGTGGAACTCAGCTACACTATCCACGTAACCTACATGCAAGATACCATTCGTAGCACTCTCCATCTGCGCCCAGAAACTGATTTGCAGATCTTTCAGCGAATCAGCGAACTGAGGCAATACGGCATATGCGTAGCTTGCAGAGGACGCACAGAAATTGAGCGCGTTATTACCCTCATGCACATACGCATACGAACCGCTCTCCACTACGTGAGGAGCTGCATAGGTAGTAGTACCGCCCGTTTCCCAACATATAGGAGCAACACCTTGTTCACTATAAGCAACACCTTGGTAAGCCTCGAAACCTTCGATGAAGTCGCCTTTTTCTGCAATCGAGTAGATCTCGCAAAGGGTAGCGAAAGAGATCGAACGGGAATACTCACCAATAGCTGTCGGATCCAGAGGATCACATTGGGTTGCTACTTGAGCCTCATAAACGGTCGAAGGACTCAAGCTCTCCAGCAAGAGGCTGTCTTTATCTGCCGGTACTACGATCCACTCTTCTGCGTCTTGTTGACGATAACGAACTACCCAATTATTCTCAGGACTAACCGGAGTCCACACGAGCTCAATAGAAGTAGTTGTAGCCGTTGAATCAAGCGCCATAAAGTTCTTCGGAGCGGTACAAGGAGGAACTTCACCCTTCTTAAAGTCGATGGACATCTTCGGCAAGAAGCTTGCGCTGGACGGTGAATACGAAGCATATTCGTAGCGTGCAGAACCGGACGAAGCAGATACGCCCTGCCAATAGGAGGGGATATCCGAACCGGCCTCGATCTGATCAAATGCCACCAAGAGGTTACCGCCCTGGTACCAATATGCGTTATCAAACTCGACGTACATCATCTTTTCTTCGACCGCCAAAGCGATGTTAGACGCCACTTTGGTAAGCGAAGTAAACGGAACATTCGCGCTCATAGTGGTTTCATCCACTTCACCTACATAGACATCGAAGCGTGCTGCACCGAAGTCCTTCTCGTTGATAGAGGAATAGAAGGTCAGCGCTTTGATCGAATCCCATTGGATATCGCTCAAACGCTCCATCGGAGTGATGAACTGGCTACCCGTATGGGTATCTACATAAGAGGTATAGAACGGTATATACGAGTTCGTACTGGTTCCTTCGTTCACTGTGATCTGATAGGGGTTCACTGTCTTGAAGGTAACCTCTACGCTCTCACTTTGAGAATCACCACAATCCTTACGCAGATAGAATTTGTATTTGGTATTCTCGGCAAGACCCTCCACGAGGAGTGAGTTCTGATTTATATCCGTGAACTCGGTCGGTTCCTGACCTGCCGGAACACATGCATACTCCCAATACATACCATCCTCATCGTCGTTCCAAGAGAAGGCAGCCGAGTTAGCGGTCACCTCACCAAGAGTCAAACCACCCGGCATACGGCAAGAGAGCTTGCTGATCTTGAAGTTATCGATAGCACCACCGGGAGCTGTACCGCCGGAACCATCGTTTTTCCATACGAGTACTACTTTGTAGTAACCCATCTGCTCTACATTGAGCTCTGTGCGTTGGGTCTGCCATTCGGTAACACCGCTCAGTTTAGAACCGCCATCCAAAGCAGTCCAACCGTCCGGAAGAGCAGTAGCGCTCATTCCAGTCGGCACAGTTTTATCTGCCTCTACCTCAACACTCGACGGTACCAGAGCTACACGCATATAATCCCACGTGCTCTCACCATTACACAACCAGTCGAAGGAGAAGGAATACATACCTGCCTCATCGAAGTAGAAGGTCTTGGTAGCATAAACAACGCAGTTTACATGTGAATAAGCAGCAGTTGTGCCGTTATCATTAGATATATAGAGCGCATGCGTGCCCGTCTTAGCAACTGCGGTGCCGCGAATCCATTCGTTGGCAAAGTCACCGTGGAAGGACAACCAGCCGTTCGTCTCTTCGAAGTCTCCCTCATACGGCAGAGCAGCCGGAGTCTGGAGGGTCTTGAAGCTCTTCATGAGCGGCTCACTCTTCTCGGTCTCGCCACAAGCGCGGCGAACGAAGAAGATATAATCGGTCGTCTCAGTCAAATCGCTCAAATCGACGTACTTATTGCCGGTCGTAGCGGTATAATCGCTCTCCGCCGGAGTGAAGTCAGCCGCAGGATTAGCTACGTAGCCGTACTCCCACTGACCTTCCTCGTCTGCGTCCCAAGAGATAGAAGCCGTAGAACCGGTCACTTCACCAATGGTGATACTAAGCGGACGCTCACAAGCCGGAATCAAATCAATAGCCACATTGGAGATGTGGAGGTTGTTGTCACCATTAGCTTCGGTGGACTCACCGTAGAACGCCAATAGGATGCTCTTATTAGCATATTCGCTCAGGTCTAACTTAATGGTCTGACCCTCGGTGTTGATACCGTCAAACGAAGAACCTTGACCTTGGTTACCCCAAGTACCCAATGCCTCCCAAGAATCGCCACCGTCCTCGGAAACCAAAACAGCGAACTGGTCGTCGTTCTGCTCACCGGCGGTAACGGCTGTAGGTGTAGCACCGGCTTTGGTAGTCAAAGCGAGGTCGAAGGTCAATTGATAACCAGCCAACATCTCGATTACCGGACTTACTAACCAGTATTTGGTATCGGTACCGGCGATATTAAGATAGAGGTGCTCATTGCTAAAGACACCATTCTGCGTACCTACCTTCCATCCATTAGCAGTAGCTACGAGCGGTTCACTACTTTGCTGAACATCCTCCAACAGAGCCTCATAGCGTTTCCACTCACCCGGCATAGCCGTGGTGTCAAAGCTCTGAGCGAACGGCACAACCGCTGCGGTCTTGGCAAAAATAGATTTACCATAGTCGGTAAAATCCTCAGCGGTACATACAGCTGCGACACGAATCTCATATTCGGTGAATGCAGCAAGACCGGTAATCGTGTACGGATTAGCTGCGATATCCAGCATGTTCCATACATCTGTAGTATCAGCTGTCGGCTTGTATTGGAGACGCCATGCCGTCTCACCGCTATTAGCCGTCCATTCTACCGGCAGCGTAGAGCTCGTAGCCGCACCATCTACAGCGTGCAGAGCGGTCGGTTTCAAGCAAGTCGGGATCTTCTCGATCACTACATCATCTACGTGGAGATTGTTATCACCATTGGAAACCGTGGACTCACCGTAGAACGCCAAAAGAACCGTTTGACCGGCATAATTGCTCAGGTCAATCGCAACCTCTTCACCGGCATTGCTGATGTTATCATACACATACTCCGAACCACTGTTGTTCCACTCACGCAGAATCGTCCAGTTAGCACCCTCATCGATAGAAGCAAGGACAAGGAAACGGTCATCCGGCTGACCACCTGCTGTCGGAGCTGCCGAACTGCCGGAAGTATAAACCGTCAGCGCCAAGTTAAAGTACATATGGAATCCCGGATCACCCTCTTCCATTTCAGGGATAGGAATAGCCGGAGTGATCAACCACTTGTAGCAACCAGTACCATAGATGTTTGAATAAGCGTGGCTGTCAAAGACACCGTTGCTACCCTCGCCGAAACTCCAGCCGGATGTACCAGACAAGGTAGCCGAACCATCTGCCTGTAACTGACCGGTACGAACAAGCCAACCGCTCGGAGTAGATGCGAAATGCTCTGCAAAAGGCAGACCGATCAGGGTCGTGAACGAAACAGATTTCCAAGCGCTGGTGTTCTCACCACAGATAGCCTGTACCTGTACTTGATACGCCGTGTTGGAAACGAGGTCAGACAACTGATAAGAGCTTCCGCTCAGGTTCTTGACCAGCGTCCAGTCTTGATCAGAGGAAGCCTTGTACTGGAGGTTGTAAGCAGCAGCCGAACCGATCCAGTTGATCGTTGCGGAGTTCGACGTTACATCGTTGGCCTCCACCGACTCAGGTTTGTTGCAAGTCGGACCGCCACTACCGGGGGTGTACTCGAAAGTAGCCTTCGGCAGGAAGTTTTGGGCATAAGGAGTGCCCGAAGCACTTTGACGGTAACGACCTGCAGCCGTTAACACTACACCATAATAGCTTGCGCTCTTGTAGTTGCCCGCGGTTGTCACCAACCAGTCAAAAACAAGATTGCCACCATTGTAGGTGTAACCGTCTGCGAACTCTACTGTCAGTGTTGTGCCGGTTGCATCCATTGCACCGGAATAAACAGCAGTCAGGTCATCGGTGATGAACCCACTGCTCAAATCAGTTTGGTCAGTCTCTCCTACGCTCACTTGGAACGAACCCGTCCAAGCCGCTTCAGCAGGAGTAGAAAGGTAGAAAGTGATCTGCGAAATCGTACCGCCTACCATGTCCGTCAACAAATCTGCCGGATAGATACACTGAGAACGAGCGTCCTTGGTATCTGCGTACAGACCGTATGTCGGTACGTAGGAATTGGTAGCCGTACTGTCCGCAACAGTTAATTCACTTTGCGCCTTAACCTGCAAACTTACACAACACAGCATGACCATCATCAGGCATGCTAATTTGTGAGTAAATTTTCTCATACGCTAAACAATTAGTTAAACAATAAATTTATTAAACTATTATTCCAATATAGGTATAATATACAATTTGGGCGGCAAAGGTACAAAAAAATTTCGATATGTGCAAATTTTTTGTCGAAAAATACCAAATTGATCTATTTTTGCAAAGTTTACATTACAAAATGAACAAAGAAAGCGCCCGAAAGCGCTTTCTCAATTCACAAATCACAAATCACAAATCACAAAGGGCTCACGGAGTTTGGTACGGACTAAAAGGATACGTACGGACTTTTCAGTTTGTACAAAACCCTATAGGACGCCTTGTACATTGTGAATTGTGAATTGTGAATTCGGCTCTTAGCCTTGGTGCTCCTCATCGTAAGCCTCTTTCTCCAGCTTCCAGAGGAAGGCCTTCATGGTCTTTTTGCCGTTCGGCTGATCCTTCTGAGCTGCGAAAGCTGCTTGGTCGGCGGAGATCTTCATCAGGTCTTTCGCACGAGCTGATACTGCTGCTGCGACTGCCGAGAAACGGTTACGAATACGAGTCTCCTCAGTGGTTACAGGGGTAGTACGTTTGTACACTTCTGCATCACGGATGAAGAGACGGGTGCAATTCGGGTTCTGAGTCGGAGCCTCGCGGTGAGTACCCGTCAGGTAGGTACCGCATGAATGACCGTTCTTTACTTTCGGTTTAGACAATGATCCCTTGACATAGTCAATACCGGTTGCATACTTTACTTGTCCCATAGTTGTTAAGGTTTAGGTTAATGAATAATGAATTTGTCGTTAGTCGTTGGTCGTTAGTCGTTGGTCTAACTACCAGCGGTCTTCTTTACTTACTTTTTCTTCCCCTGATACTCCTCTTCGCGGGCAAACTCCTCGTATATGTACCAAAACTTCGTTTTAGTAGTAAATACTCGGAGCAGCTCCGCTCTCCCCAAAAATTAAAATTTTCGGGGCCCCCCTTACTTCCTCCGAGTACCTGCGTACTCTTCGGTCGTTTTGGTGGAGATAGTAGTGGTCGTCTTGGTGCTGTCGTTCTGCTGAACGTAGGTGGAGGTTGTAGTGATCGTCCTCAACGCTTTGCAGGAAACTGCTCCAAGGGTGACTGCTCCGAGGATGACCGCGCTAAGAAGCATAACGGTCAATGATTTCGATTTGCGCATTTTCTTCTTCAATTTTCAGTTGGTTAAACAAAACAGTTATATTGCTCATCCCTGCTAAATCCAGCAGTACACAGCCTTTCGAGTGTTCGGGTATCGTGCCCTTGTGGATGCGGATCCCGTCTCGGTCGGGCACGTCCTTGATAAGCGGCAGGAACTTTTTGAAACGCGGTGACCAAGTACTCTCCACGGGGTACGTTCCGGCAGGGATGATGAAATCTGCGTTCTCAAGGCTCGGCGCGCTAAACGTCTCCATTTCATACTCTCGGTTTCGCATCTGATAGGAGAGCGTACCTCTGACGGCTTTACCGTTCTTCTGCGTTCTGATTAAGGTTATTGTTCTCATAATTTAGTCGTTAGTCGTTAGTCGTTAGTCGTTAGTCGTTAGTCGTTGGTCGTAACTACAAATTAGCGTTTCTTTTTATAGATGTAGTCGATACCGAAGAGGGCTCCGGAGAAGGTGGCGGTTTCGCCGAATGCAACAAGGAGAGACTCGTGGATCTGTCCCTGCGGATCAATGAAAGTTCCGCAAAAGAGCAGAATTAAACCTCCGAGAGAGAGGATAAAAGCGGCTATGAGTTGTAGTTCGATTTTCATATTTTTGGTCGTTAGTCGTTAGTCGTTGGTCGATAGTCGTTAGTCGGGATCAAATCCCGACCAAATGGACGGAGCATTTTTAAGCGGTCGATGACATCGACCTAATTATATGGACAGATGCCGTTTTTGAGTGGACGATGGGATCGACCTAAATATATGGACGCTCACCGTTTTTTGAAATCCGGTGCAAAGGTACAACAAAAAAACGAAGCCACCAAATTTTGGGGCTCCGTCCGATTATAAATCTAATTTTTAGCGCAATACGGGCTGATTTTAGCGCAAAACGTAGTCTCTAAAGCGGTTAAAATCGGTTTGTGATAACCATCCTCGCTTCCATGCATCCGAGTAAAAGAAGCCGGAATGACGTTTGGCTCTCAGTTCCGATTGACGCCAACTGTTATAGAGGACTTCGAGTTTGTGCTCCCTGTCGGGACAGTCGTTCCACCATGGGTCACGTGCGGACAATAGGTCTAAGACTGAATGAATCTGTACTTTGTTTTCTTTTTTCATACTAATGGGTGTCGGATGCTATCCGACCTAATGAACGATGTTATTACAAGCCAAAAGTGATTTTGAGATTGAGGATGTCGGCAGCGTTGTAGGATTTTTTGCAGGCTGCGTACTCGTTGTCTTTCACTTTTCGGGCTGCTTGGAAATGGTGCGCCTCGTAGAGTGCGGATTGCAGTTCCTCCCACGAAAGGCGGATGTCGGTGATGTAGAGTTTGGATTGCGCGAGGTTAGCGCAGGCAAGGATGAACCGCCAATGCCCATCGGGAGGCACTTGATGTTTGGAACGCTGGGAGAAAAAACGCTCCTTGCGTCGTTGGATGAAGTAGCCGAAACCTCGTCCGAGTGAGCCGGTGAGGGACTCGCATTGTTTGGATAAAATGATTTGCATAACGTTTAATTTTAGTCGTTGGTCGTTAGTCGTTAGTCTAACGGTGACACGTAATAATACCGATAAAAGTCTGTATTAATAATGTATTAGTACCGTTTTTGGTCGTTGGGAGCAGCATTTAGATCGATCAGATCGGCGGCATAGAATCGTGCGATGACGTAGCCACGGAGGGTGACATATTTCTTACCGCGGTACAGATAGCCGCTTTTCTTCCATTCTGCATGATAGCGCCTACGGATAGGATCGCTAAGGTCGTGATAGAAAGCCGATGCCTGCGCAAACCGCCGCCGTATCTGCAACTCGCTTTTGGTTGGCGGTTTGGCTCTCCGGGAGTACTTGCGCAGATAGACTTTCTGCTTTCCGTTAATCACTTTCGCCACCACGGAGGTGGTGATTTTCTCGCCGTTGCAAACAACGACGTGCTTTGATAAAGTTCCACTTACGGCGTGGATGCCGTTAAATTCACAATTTGCCATGATAATGAATAATGGTCGATGGTCGATAGTCGTTAGTCGATGGTCACAGCCCCCGTGGAGGGGGTAGATCGTTCGCGCAAATATGCGCGAAAAATGAACAATGCACAGCTACCATCGGGAGGGCGTTGGTTCTTAGCCCACAATGGGCACGATTGTTTCGCGCAATGATGCGCGAAAAGTGCACAGAGGGCGGTGAGGGCACGGAGGGCGGACTTCTATTAAACATAACAAGGGTTGTGGGTTTGTGCGGAGGGAGAGCACCGCAGGTAAACAGCCAAATTTAATTGAGAGGGGTAATGTGGGTCATTTCAAAGATCGTGGACTCGCAAAGAGTATAGATGCCGAAAGAACCATTGTAGTAGGCGGAGACCATACGATTATTCTTGAGAATCTCATCGAGGTCACGACGTCCGTTGCAGTTCTCCGGATGAGGGGTGATGTAGGTCAGCGCATACAGCGGATTTTTGTACACCCGTTCACCTCGGCGCATTTTCTCGCGGATGAACCAATACATCTGTTGCTGACGGCGGTACGAGAGTTTGTTCCAGACCCGCATACACGGATAAAACAAATCGCGGTACCGTTCATCGGGGTTCAGCAGCGCCCACATGTGCGCAAACGAGTCACGTTTGGCAAGTACACTATCAATAGACTCCGGGGTCATCTTTCTTTTTGCTATGATTTTTTTCTTTTAAATTTATTAATAAAAATAAATCATCGGTTATCTATGCCTTTTCTCTTTGCTTCTTTCTCTTTTTGCGCGCTACGGTTCTACCCTATGCACTTCACCGTTGCTTTGATCTCATCCGGCTCCCAATCGGGGTGCTGGGCTACGAAAGCATCCACGATACCTTTCATCTCCTTGGTCAGAGCCGCGGAGTATTTCTTGGCTTGGTCTTGTGCGGCTTTCTTCTCACGCCAACGAACGGCATCTTCGCCTTTGTAGCGATGATAGTCGGAGAAGTCGATGACCTCGGTCAGTTGGAGTTGGAACGTACCCACACCTTCCACCTCAAACTCCCCTCCTTTGGGTGCTATTTCGAGTGCTTCTTTCGTTGCCTCTCCACTTACTTCGTCGATACGTGACTTGAGGGCTTTTTCTTGTGCGCGAAGCTCGCGCAGTTCTTTCAAATTCTTTGTTTCCATAATTTTGAATTTTAAATTTCCAAGTAGTGGATTTTTAGACAAAAACCTAAAAATGAAATTCGTTTAATTCGCATAATTAGCCGTTTTTAATTAATAACGGCGAATTGAACTAATTTAACTAATTTTTTATGTTAGTCCAAAATGTCCCAAAATGTTCCAAAAAATTCCTAAAAATATATTTCTTTAGGTCAACAATTATCAACAATTGAAGACAATTTCTTTTTTTAGTTCGTCTAAAATTATCAAAAATTAAGGAAAATTGTGGATAATTGTCTTTAATTGTTGACTTATACATTTTAATTTTTAATTTTTAATTTGCAAAAGTGTATTTCTTGAAGATTGAGAGCAGTTCCTCGCGGCTCATCTGTTTTGGGTCGCGTCCGAGGGAGCGGAGGATGCGCAGGAGTTTGGCACGCTTGCGGTTCTCGGCAGGTGTGACCTCTTGGAGGTTGTCGAGCGACCAATCCATCTTGTTGCCGTTAATGTGGTCGATCTCGAGCCCTTTGGTGCGCTGTCCGACGAAGGTCTCGTAGATAAGATGATGACAGAGGCGGTTAGCAAAGTGGGTCATCTGGGGGTAAGCCGAATGCATATTCGGGCGACTTTTCTGCCAAGAGGGGCTATTAGTGTGGGGTTTGAGTTCGCGACCTTTGGCATTGTAGAACTTGCCATCTGTGCCTGCGAAGAGGATTTTGCCGCCCACCGATTCCGGCGGGACTTGTTTGATAATAGGTATAGTCATATACATCGGATCTTTACGTGCGGCGACGTTGCCACAACCGAAATCCGGTGCAAAGGTAGGGGTTTTAAGAAAAATGAAGGAGGACATTGTGAGTTATACCCACAAAGTCCTCCACATGTGTAGTTATTTGTATTTATTGTGAGTTATCAATATCGTACTTTTCGCACAAATAACGTACTGCAACAGGCGGAAGAAGTTGCTGTCTGGGGGTTATTCCCATTGCATCCATAGCCTGTTTGTCGGACTTGAGCCAAGCCCGAAAAGTAGCAAGACTGACACCTGCTGCACGAGCCAGTTCGTTTTTATACATTGCTTTATATGTTGTCATTGATTTACTTGTTTTAGGGGTCGATTGTTCGACCGTGATTAGACATAGAATGATTCATCTGCCTGCCTCTCAAAAAGGCAGAATAAGTCCAAGATAAACAAGTAATAAGGGAGGGGCGCGGGGCATAAAAAAAAGCAAACTCACGCAACGCATGAGCTTGCCGAGAGGTTTTAATCAGTAATCAGTCATCTATTTATGCCTTGATTGTTTCACATTCGCGCATTTATGGGCTGCAAAGGTACGGCTTTTTTTGCACATGTGCAAGAAAAGAATTAAAAATCGCAAAAAATGTACGAAGGAAAAATGTAAGATGTAAAATTTATGTAAGAAGGAAGAATGTAAGATGTACAATTTATGTACGAAGGAAAAATGTACGATGGTCGTTGGTCCCAAAATCATACATACAAAACAGGTGTGCCAGAATCTGACACACCTGTTTTGGAAAGTCGTTGGTCGTTAGTCGTTAGTCGTTAGTCCGCTAAGGGCGGTTATTGACGCGGGTCGGAGACTTTCTGACCAAGGGCATTATACCATTCGTCGTTACAGATGATATACATCTGGTCGTGATAAATGACTTTATGCGTCTCGCCCTTACCCTCGAAGAGGTTCTCCAGCGCTTCCTCCCAACGGATGATGAGCGTATGGATGAGCACATCGGTACACTCGGATCCTACGACAAGGACGGTATCCACATACGTACCCTGCGGCGTGCCCTCGGGATAAGAGATCGGCTGCTGGCCATACGCATACGGATGCGCCGGATCAAGATAAGTGAACGGCAGCTCATCCGGATGGATGATGGACTGAGCGAAGATCGTATCCGCCTTCGAGGTGTTATTGGTCAGGATCAGCGTCAGGACGCTATCACAACCGATAGACGAGAGGATCGTATCGCGGTAGATACCGGCACGGTTGTACTCTTTGCCTCTCCACTCGTACGGTTCACCCGGGCAGATAGATGCTTCTACGTCATCGCCGTAACGACGCTCTTTGACGTAGAGGTCGAGGGTGACGATACTATCGCATCCATGCTCGATGGTCTGCAGTTTGCGGCGATAGGTACCGGTCTTATCCTTAGGCAGGAACTCATGATCGGTATAGGTCTCACCCTCGCAGATGGTATCTACGAAGAAGGTCTCCATAGCCGGATAGATCTCGATCTCAAGCTGCTGAACGCTATCTTTCTTGCCTGCTTTGGCTTCCGCATCGGAGACGAAGAAGCAAGTCGGATAAGCATGGATACCCGGTGTGGTCTGATCACCCGACAGGACGATGTCGCCTACTTGGATATCCTCGTACTGGCAACCCGAAGCATAGTCCACAGACTTCTTGAAGTACGCCAGACGGATATTATCCACATGGATAGCGATACCGGTCGAAGAGGTGCTGCGTGCCTCGCGATAGAGACCGATGCGGATGTTCTTGCCGGCGTACTGCGCCAAGCTATAACGGACGGTCATACCATCGGACGGGATGTCACGGAGCTGCGAGCCTTCCGGATTCGTATTCTGCCATTTAGCGAGGATATTATTGCCGGTCCACGTCTGACCACCATCCTCGGAGATGATGATCATGAAGTAGTAGTCATCCATCATATCGTTCTCGGTAACGGCATTGCCGGTTACCAAGTGTGCGGAGTTACAAGCGGTCAGCGCCAGATCCATAGAGAAGTGAACGCTGTCGTCCTCGGGCAGGTAGAAGGAAGGAGTGATCATCCAGTGGTAGTCGGTGGAGTGACCCGGCGCTACGTAGTGCGCGCCCTCCAAACCATAGCCGATGACGGTACGAGCGAAGCTGCTATTATCGGTACCGCGGACAATCACGCTACCCGGTACATCGACGATATTATCGGCATGCGACTTACTGAACGTCCACTCGGAGGAGCTGACGGTCGCTGCAAACGGCTCGTAGAAATATGGGCTGCGAGAGGTCTTGAAGGTAGCTTTCTGCGAGAAGCTACTCTCACCCCAACGCTCACCACAGAGCGCCTGAACACGCCATACATAGGTGGTCTGCGGTATCAAGCCCTTCACGGTGCAGGTGTTCGAAGGTACCTCGCCGTTGAAGATCATTTCGTCCTCTTTGGAGAAGAACGGATCGGTCGAGACCTGAACGAGGAAGCTACCGGCAGAATCCACTCCATTCCACGTGAGCACAGCGTGCGTAGAGCCTAACTGCAGGACGGTCAAGTCCACCGGATCTTTACACTCTTGCTTATGCTCAAAGGAGATATTATCAATCCAAACGTAGTCACCGGTCTTCTCGGCAGAACCGCCTTTCTCCTTGGAGGAGGTCATGAGGGCAACGTACGGACCGGTAGCGCCTACGAGTTCCACTTTCATCTGCTGGAAGAGCCAGTTATTCGCCTCCGTAGCCTGATCCGCCACCGAGAGGGTACCGTCATAGGTCACGGTATCGAGCGGCATAAAGGTAGCAGCATCGGTCGGATCGGTCATCGTACCGACAACGATGGACTTCGAGTAGCTCGAACCGGTGAAGGTGGTCACAACAGAGTCGTTCTTAGCAGAAATATACGCCGGACGCATCCAGAACATCACTTGCAGGGTATCGTAAGCCGTTACATCCATAGCCGGTAAAGCGATATACGGCTGGTAGGAGGAAGCGGCACGCGAGCTGAAGGAAGCGTGCATAGCTACGGCATGGTTGCCCTCGAAGCTATAGGTATAGTTCGCGTTATTGGGCTGGTTGAACGGATCGAAGGACGGATTCTTCCACTCTCCTTGGATCGCATCGCTGTAGGTCCAGCAGAGGGTCTGCTGGTATGCTTTCTGACCGTTGATAGGCATAGTACCCTGTTCCGGCTCAAAGCCGCAGGTATAAGCCGGTGAGTTGACCACACAGTCCGTAGCAAAACCAAGCGGTTTGGTCGGCTGCGAGTCATCCGTACCGTTGGTTTGGTAAACATACCACTGGTACATCATCGAGGACTGCAGGTCGGTCAGGCTGTACTGCGAACCGGTGACGGTATCACGGAGGATCTCCTCACCCGCTGCATCCAGTACCACTACGACGGTAGCGAGATCGGTATGCCAAGTCTTCCAGCTGAGTGTAGCCGAAGTAGCGGAGACATCGGAGGTCTTGGTCTGCGTCGGTTTGAAGATCGTATTACCTGCCGGTTTGACAGCGAGGTTATCGAGATAGAACAGACCCGGAGCAGGCTGGAAGAGGACGATATACTTGCCCTGCATACCTGCCAACGGCAGCTGCATCAGATCCCAGTAATGGAGACCCTTCGGATCGCTGTTCACATTATCGTTGATGGTCAGATCGGTGTACGTATAAGTCAGCGTATCTACCACTTGGAGGGTACTCAGATCCTTTGGATCAGAGAGCGTACCGACTACGATAGACTGGCTGTACGCGGCACCGAGATAGGTATCATCGACGATCTTACCGCGGTTAGCGACCGTACCGAAGGACTGATCGTAGTTGACGAAGCAACGTCCGTAGAACTCAATCATCATCGTTTGGAGGTTCGTATTCAGCTCCGGCAGGACGATATAGGAATTAAAGTTCGCGTCCGTGGTATGTACGCGCAAGGAGTGCGTGTCGCCCATACCTGCCTCGTAGTGACGGCTGGACTGATAACCGGTCATCGGACCGTAGTACTCGTATCCCTTACGCTGGATGAGCCACTGATAGCCGTTCTGCGGTTTATCATAGGTGACACCGGTCTGGAAGCAGATAGGCTTGAGGTAGAGGGAGTCATATACATCGCCTCCCAAGACATCGTTGGCTTCGTAGTCATACGCCTCATCGAAACTCCATTCGAAAGCGCCATCACCCTTCGGATCGAGCGGCTGACAGAGGGTACGGAACGCTAACTTATCGGTCGTTACGTATTTCTTAGACTCGGTAGTAGCTGCTCCGGCTCTCTCCAGACGGGCGATATAATCGGTCTGCGGCTCGAGGTCATTGACTTCCTGTGCGGTGACACCGTTGAGGTTCAAGAACTGCTGCACGATCGTTCCGTCCGGCGTCTCGATATAGAGGTTCCACGGACCGCCGATGTTCTGCCATTCTACCAAAGCACTCTCACCATCGGCAACGATCTTCTTGAGCGCTACCAAGCTAAAGCCCTTGGTGGCACCGAGGGTCACGTCATCGAAGAGCAGGAACGCGCTGTCAGACGGCTGTTTCGGCATATGAAGCACGATCTGTTTGTCCGCGATGAGCGCCGAATCCAGATCCAAGGTATAAGAGCTATAGAGGTAGTTGTTCTTATTCGCCGGTTTGGTAGTCGTACTCGGTTTGGCGATACGAACGGATGCGAGCGACTGATAGGTGTCGAAGGTGCGACCTTTGTCCACCACGCCGATCTCAATCAGACCCTCCGTAGCATAAGCGATACGGTCGATCGTCTTGTCATGATAACCCGGACGAACCTTGAACTCGAACGAACGGTCAGAAGCCTCGCCTACACTCGGGAAGACGATATATCCGCCGTAGAAACCATCTTTTGCGTGCATCAGCAGGGCACCGTTCTCGGTACGGCTGTAACCGATGGAGTCGGTGATATTCTGACGGCTATGCGGGTAGTAGAGGAACGACTGTGTCTCTGCACCCATACCGTCTCTGCCGGTAGCCAAAGCAGGATGGATATAGTAGTTGTCACTCTCGGAGTTGACACTACGTGTCCAAGCTTCCGGTGCCTTGCCGGTATTATTCTCAAAGCCGAAGAAGTAGGAGTCGTGATAGTAATACAAGGTGTTCATCTTGAGCGGATTACGCGTCCACGTACTGGTCTCGCCTTCGGCGCAAAGGGTGCGAGCGTAGATATAATACGAGGTAGCAGGCAGCAGGTTATCGAACTCGACATGCGTCGATTCTACGATGACACCTGCGGCAGTATCCAGATAAGCGGTGATATTACTGATGAGCGCTACCTCCGTCTCCGGCAGGATCACTAACTGCCAACGGTTGTCCTCTCTCTTCGAAGGCTTGATGTCCACCGATACGGAATAGAACGAAGAACCGGAAGCAGTGAGTCGCGGAGGATTGCATGTAGCCAGATACTCCAAGCTGACATTATCAATCCAATCATCATATTTTGAAGGAGTTACATTTTCTATACCCGCAGTGAGCACCAGATTATCGAACGGCAATTCATAATTGCTCAGATCCATCTGGCAATGGGTAAACTCAGAAGATGCCTCGAGATCAAAGGTCTCCAAGAGTTGGAAGGTCGTTAAGTCGTTGACATCTGCCATGACACCCACGTAGAACTTAGCAACCCTATCCGTATAATACGCGCGAGCATCGAACGAGAGTCTGAGGTTAGCCAAGTCACCATTCACTCTCGGCACTACCATATAGCCGGAACTCCACAGGTTGATACCCTTGGAGCCATTCGATTCAATCGATCCTACATTAAGGTCGCTATATCCTAAGAGCTGCCAGCAACCCGGTTGCTTCTCTCCCTTCTCATAGCTCTCGAAATCGTCAAAGAACGGCAGACCGGCACCACCCTCGGTAGGACAAGAGGTACGGAAGGTAGCATAGGTCATCGAGATAGCGGTACTGTCTCCGTTATCGCAGAAGCCCTGCGCATAGACGTAATAGGTAGAAGCAGGCTCCAAGTTATTGATTACCAAACCGTTCGAGTGATCCACCACGGTATCCAAGAGATAATGGAACTTCGGCTTCTCCTCCTCGGTCAGTTCGCGGTTAGAGAGGAGCATACGGTAGCTGTCCTGATAGCCCTTCCAGCTAACGATCGCCATGCTCTCACCTACGGTGTCCACCGTGAACGAAGAGATAGGACGACAGAGCGGAATGAGATCCACAGAGATCTCGGAGATATAGGCATAGTTGGTAGCACCGAAGTCACTGAGGAACATGATGTTCGTACCAAAATCACCCATATAGTCACCTTCGTAATTCTCAAAACCTACGCTGAACGGATCCCATGTGTTCTTACTGAGATTGAGGGTATCCAAGGCTACAAACGTACTCAGGTCGGTAGGATCGGTGATGATACCGACGATGATCTGGCTGTTATACGAGGTCGAGTTATAGCTACGCGCCCAGAAATTGACTTGGTATTTCGTGATATCATCCACATTCAACTCCGGCATGATAGCGTACGCACCGATGTACGAAGTAGAAGAGGCAGAATACGAGTCGTAGAGCTTGAGGTAGTTCTTGCCATTATGCATAGTCGAAGAGCTTGCCTCTACATAGGGGATATAAGTCGAAGTAGCTCCGTCGGTCTTGCTGCCTACTGTCCAGCAGGGCATCTCACCGCCTTGACCTACGGTATAGCCTTCCTCCTCCGAGAAAGTGATGGTTCCCAAGGCTTTGGGAGTCATCGCCTCACAAGGCGTAGTGAACGACATCGTTCTCCACGGCGAGGAGACAGAGTCGCCACAAAGGGTAGTAGCCGCTACATAGTACTTGGTCTGACCGCTAAGTCCGTTCACCTTGATGGAGTTCTTATCCGTGGTGTCACGGGTGATGATCCACGCCTCCGGCACCACATAGCTGTCGTTCGACAGGTCCTCATCGCTTACAAAATGATCGGTCACGAGCAGTACCCAGTTATCGCTGGTACGGAGACCACCGCTGACCCGTACGCTGGAGGTCGTCAGATCCGAGATACTCGGTTTCGGCATCGGGCACGAAGTAGAAACGATGGACACATCATCCAGATAGACATAATCGCTTGTTCTCATACGTCCTCTCCAAGCGAAATAACGGGCATTAGCAGGTATGAGCGCTGCATATTCGCTCAGATCGTACGAAACCGTTCTGAGATCCGCCGAAGAACCCTCACCCTTGATTGAATCCAAGGGCACGAACGTACTCAGATCCGACGGATCGGTCATCACACCGAAGACGCTGTACTCGGTACTCAACGAAGCACCCGTAGAGAAAGTAACCATCGTGGATGCCAAGGAGTTACACTGTATCTCCGGCGTAGCTGCCCATGAGGTACAAGAGCTCTGCTTGAGATACAGGATCTTCGATCCGCGATGAGAATAGATATACGGAATAGTAGAGAGTGACGATGAGGTACTACCTACCGTCCAGCAGTCCGGATGACTGCCTTCTCCGTCTTCGTACGACTCAAAGGTCTCCTTATTCGACTTGAGAGGATCCAGCAACTCGCAGGTGGTATAGGTCTCTACACCTGCCCACGAGTTCTCATCGCAGGTAGCACGTACGTACACGTAATATTTGGATTGCGAAGCTAACTCGTCCAAGTAGAACGACTTACCGGTCACAATCGTATCGGGCACGATATCATAGGCATGATTGTACGTATTATTCTTGATATCCGCTATCGAAACGGATTTGCTAAGCACCTTCACCTCCCATGTATCATTATCCGAGATACCGCTCCAAGACAGATCGATGGAGTGCGGTGCAGGATGATTAAGGATAAAGTCGTAAGGCTCGATACAAGACGGATCTTTCAACTCGATGTTATCAATCAAGATATCGCTACTCATGAGGAGGTTGGTTCCCAGACCCGAGGTGATAGCCAGTTGGTCATGCACCAAGTCATAGTTCGAGAGGATGAAACGTGCCTTCTGGAACGAGTTACCTACGCGAACCGTATCGAAAGGCACGAAGGTGTTCTGATCGGTGATATCGCTCATCGTACCGACGATCACCACTCCCTCCGCAGAAGACGAAGTGGAAGCGGTACGTACATCGAAGGTGAACAACATATTCGTCAGCGAACCCTCCACAACCGGCAGGATAGCTACCGAACGGTGGGTAGTACCCGACGAATAGAGTTCGAGCGTCTTATTGCTATTCATGGACGTACCCGCCTGATAGATACGCGGATAATCCACGCCCATATAGTCCGCTAACTGCCAGCAGCCTACGGACTGACTACCTACGTTGAAGTCCTCGAAGGTCTCTTTGTAGGGATACTCCTCATCGCGGCAAGGCGTGCTGAACGCCACCTCACTCCACCAATCCAAGTCACACGTTGAGCGGACATAGATATAGTAGTTCGAGTGCGGGATGAGGTCGTAGAAAGTAAACGTCGGCTTTGCCTGCGGATTCGTCCACGTCAGGGTTTCCGCCAATACGTTACCGCCCATAGCAGCTATCTCTTCTTTCGTTTTATGAACCCGCTGGCTCTCCGAGATAGGCGTACGGAAGAGGAAGGACTCCCATTGATCCGAGAGAGCAGATGCCTCCCAAGATACCGTAACAGCATCCGGAGCTACCTGCAATTCGATATTGGTAGGCGGCACACATTCCGACAACTCCTCCACAAGGATCTCATCGATATAGTTGATGGTGTTTGCCGTCATATTACGTACATCATCCCAGACGATGGCTATCACGCCTTCCGGACCGGAGTAGTTCTCGAAATTAGCATAGCAACGCGTATATCCGGTACTGTTCAGCGTAAAGCTGGATACCGGCACGAAGGTATTGATATCCATCGGATTAGACATGATACCGATCGTAGCATGAGCCTGAGCGATATCGTTCGAACCGCTGCTGAGGTAGAACTTCACCTGCACGCTATCGAGGTTCTCCACCATCGGCAGCGTGAGCCATGCGTCCGTACCGCCTCGTTTACTCAAGAAGAGACTTTTCGAACCGCTGTAAGTGGTACCGTCATTCACAGCAGGGTACGTTCCGGCATTGCCGAAGACACCCATACCGACAGCACATAGCTGGTTTCCGATCTTGCGAGTAGGAGTCGTACGCGCCTCAAAATCAAACGCATACGGTATCTCACGCTTGGAAGCCAAGGTCACGAACGGATAGCGGTATGACCAGTCCTGACCGACTGCCTGTACATACACATAGTATGGAGCATTCCAGCTATGATCCGCCTCCAGCGCCTCGCACAGGTAGCTATTACCGGTCACGGAAGCCTGATCAACCACCAAGTCTGCACTCGGGTTGCTCGGATTAACCGGCGCACTGGTAATGAGCACGTTATACGAAGAAGCATTGCCTTCCCACGAGATCGTAGCATAGGTATCACGGGGATTAACGGTGATCTTCGTCACCTTGTTCACCGCCTTGCGATACTCCACAGTCACGTTATCGAGGAAGAAGAGGTTCTCACGGTCAAAATCACTGATAAACGCCAGATAGACACCATTTCCATCGTACGAACTGAGGTCCACAATGTTCTCTTGGAAAGTCTTATTACCCCAGACGCTCACCGTATCGACCGGACGGAAGGTAGTGATATCCTCCGGATCCTCCATCACACCGACCATGATACTACGGCCGTACTGACGACCGGTATAGGTATAGACGGTTGACCAGAAATGCACTTGGCACTGGTTGATATGAAAATCGGCATTCAGCGTATCCGACAGAGCCGGAGTTGCCAAATAGACATACCGATCCGCCGGAATGAAAGTGGAGGTCTTATTCAAAGCACCGGAGAAAATCACCGCTGCCGTGGTATCCGGCGAGAAGTTAGCACGGGCATTACCCGTAGCCGCCGAGTTGACATACGGCGTGATGACATTAGAGAGGTTGTTGCCCCAAGACCAGTCTTCGTCTCTATTCTTAGAGGACGGATAATTGAATTTCTCCGTAAACGGAATCTGCTTCGCTACGCGGACACGGAAACCGAAGGGTCCGTCCTTCGATGCCTCGCTGCTCCATGCGCTATTCTCATCCTCGCAGATAGAACGCACGTATGCCAAGTAGAACTCACCCGACTCTAAGAGCAGGTCATGATTCGTCACCTCGCCGCTGACCAGATCGTGGTACACGATCAGCTCCGGATGCAGCACCTCGATCTCATTGATCAACTCCGGATCAATCGTATCACGGGAGATGATGATCTCGAAGTTATCGGCATCGAAACTCGCACTCCAGAAGAGATTCACCTTACCTGCACCCTTATTGAGCACCGACAGGTCGTAGGGGACAGTACACTCCGGAGCAGACTGCAACTTGATGTCATCCAGCACGATACCGTGGCCCAAGTTATCCGTTCCCTCGAAGGCAATCTGATAATTCTGACCTACCTCCGGCAACGCGATCTTCACACGCTGCCACGTAGAAGCCGAACGAGCATACTCGCCTAACTGCTTCCAAGGTGCACGCGAACCGGTGCGGTACAACACGCGGAGCGTATCGCAGTCGGCACCCCACTTGGTGTTAGCGTACCAGAACACCAACTCCGGCATATATACCTTCGTCGGACGAAGATCCATCACCTTACTGATGAGGCGGGTCTTATAACCCAAGGTCTCCGACGTGTTATTACGCAGATAGGCACGATACGAACCGTCATGTACATTGGACGGATAAGACAAACCCTCTGCCTCCGACTCCACAGCCCAAGGCATCTGTCCTGCCACAAACTCCTGCGTCCAGACATCCTCTGAAATACCATTCTCAAAGCCCTCGTCAATTAACACAACACGAGCGTTGAGAGTCGTGGTTACAGCCAAAATAGCTACCAAAAAAAGGATAAACTTTTTCATAATATAAAAGTATTAACAATTATTCTATCTCCAAAGAGAGCATATTAGGGCACAAAATTACACAAAAATATCCATTTTTGCAACAATTTGCACAAAAAAGTTCAAAATAATTGCATTTTGTAAACTTGGCTTTACACTTTTTACACAGAATGATAGAACACAAAATGTTGTATTTTTACCCTAAAAGGAGGCTAAAATATAGGTTTATAAGTCAAAAAAAAGGAGCACCGAAAGGGTACTCCTTATAAATTAGCGCGCACGCGCTTCACGCACACGTGAGATTAGAGCGACGCCTGATAAGCGGCAGCATCCATCAGCGAATCCAACTCCGCTGCATCCTTCACAGCAATACGGATGATCCATCCCTTGCCGTACGGGTCGTTATTCACGAGCTCCGGCGCAGCATCCAACTCCTCGTTGATCTCCAGCACCTCACCCGTTACCGGCATATTAAGGTCACTAACAGTCTTCACTGCCTCAACAGAACCGAATACTTCACCCTGACCTACCGTCTCACCGACCGTAGGAACATCGATAAACACGATTTCACCTAACTCGGACTGCGCATAGTCCGTGATGCCTACATATGCCTCATCACCCTCCACGCGGATCCATTCATGTTCGCTGGTATAGCGAATATCACTTGGAAAATTCATAACAATTTAACGTTTTAACAATTTAACAATTTAGAGCGTCGGATCACTCGGGATCTGGTCACCCAGCGTGGACATTGCGCAGCGGAAACCGATCTTGGAGGACGCCTTGTCCTGATCCATGTAACGACGGGTAGAGGGGTTGAGCCAGTAGATACGATCAGCCCATGAACCACCTTTATACACACGCGTCTTCGACGATACACGCGGAGCAAGCACATCGGTCGGGTCATGCTTGATCTCAGAGAGGTTCTGTACACCAACGGTATCCAGCGGATAATCAGTCTCCAACAAGCTGGCGAAATCACCATCAAGCACGTCACGTTTATCATCCTCTTTACCCCAAGTGATCTTCACGCAGCCTACAGAGTCCATCTCGAACTTACCATTCTCATCCAAAACCGGACGGCTGAAGATATTACCACGGAAGGAGTTGTACTCCGTTACATCTTGGAACGTAGTCTCACGATATACATCCATGACCCATTCGTTCACGTTTCCGGCCATGTTATACAGACCGAAATCGTTGGGATAGAACGCATCCACCGGGTTGGTGATCACATGACGATCGTTGAGAGCGCCGCTGACACCCATCATATCGCCTCGTCCGCGAACGAAGTTAGCCTGCATCATACCGAGGTTCTTCTTGGTCATATCACGCGGGTGGTATCCCGACCAAGGATAGATCTTACCCTCTATAGTCAGGCCATCTTCACCCGCCACCGGTGCATACGCTGCGAACTCCCATTCCGACTCAGTCGGCAGACGGTAGCCCGTAACGAAGATACCATCGGCGATATTCACCTTACGCTCCGTGCCGTAACTATCCAATTTCGGCTTACGACCGAACTCCGGAACATAGGTATCATCCATGAGGTATTTCTCGGTATTGAAGACGAACTTATCACGGATCCACTCGTAGCTCGGACGATACATCGTTACCGTCTGCTCCGGATCCTCGGGACTAACCTCCTCATAGGAGAACATCTCGTAACCGGTCTGCTGCTCCCATTCGTCCTTATAAGCCTCGTCATCCGTCGGCTGAAGGTCAGCGAACGGAGGAATAACGATGGCTCCGGCATTAATGAGTGCCATCTCGTTCACACGGTCGGTACGCCACTGGCAGTAAGCCATCGCTTGCTCCCAAGTCACACCTACTACGGGATAGAAGGAGAAAGCAGGGTGCTCGAAATAGTTGTCCTCATACGGATCGTTGTACGCCAAATCCTCACGCCAAACCTTGTGGTCAGGACGGGCTTGATCCACCAACTCGGGAGCAACTGCACCAAACACGAAATCGAGCCAATGAAGATACTCATTCCAGTTCAGGTTCGTCACCTCGTACTTGTCCATGTAGAAAGAACTAACAGTCAAACTACGCGTCTCATTGTTACGCGGAGCAGTAAGAAACTCATCTTTCTCACCAACGGTAAAGGTACCACCCTGAATAGGCACCATACCCACAGGGTTGACATTACCTACTCCTTCGTTTGCCTCAAAATTGGTCGTCTTCTGGTCGAAATAATTCCAACCGGTTGTGTTACTAACGCGAGTATTCAACTCACGTTTGTTACACGACATTGCGGCCATTACCACCGCTACAATCAAGAGATACTTGCTTACGTTTTTCATATTAATTTGTAATAATTTGATAGTATTCAAATGCTCTAATAATTACGCGCATACTCACACGTACACATTAGTACACACTTTTCAGCCTGCAAAGATACAACTTTTTTCTCAAACTTACGAACGTTTTTGATAAAAAATGAAAAAAAAGTGCATTTTTCCTCTAAAAACGTCAATTTTTTGCAAAAAAAGCACTAACTTTGCAGCGTGAAAGCGCAAATTATGGCAATAGGCAATGTGACGCCTGACAGTTTTTATGCTGCATCGAGAGTGACAGACATTCGCTCTTGGGCGGAGGAAGTGCTGTCTCAAGGAGCGGACATTTTAGATATCGGAGGGTGCTCCACCCGACCGGGTAGTACGCCCGTGGAACAAGAGGAAGAATGGCGAAGATTAGAGCCTGCGCTGAAAGCTTTACGCGCTGCTTTTCCAGATGCGTCCCTCTCCTTGGATACTTTTCGTCCCGAGATAGCCCGTCGCGCATTGGAACAGTTCGGACCGATGATCATCAATGACATCTCCGGAGGATGCGAAATGATGTACGATCTCGTGCGCGCGTCGCGCGTACCATATATATGGACGTTACGCGGAGATCTGACTCTCCCTGCCCGACAACCGGAAATGAGTGATATCGATCTGATCCTTGATCCCGGATTCGGGTTCATCGGCAGCACCGAAGCGGACTACGCCTGCATGCGGCAAATGGATAGTCTGGAGCAGTATGACCGTCCTATCCTCGTCGGTGTGAGCCGCAAATCCATGGTGTTTAGACCGCTCGGCTTGACGCCGGAGACCTGTCTTGCTGCCACACAGGCACTGCAGATGTACGCCTTAGAGCACGGCGCTACCATCCTTCGCACGCACGATGTGAAGGAAACGGCACAGACGATTAGGGTGTTTGAAGGTTTGAGCCCTGCGGGCTTGGCTTGAAGGTTTGAAAGTTTAGATACATTATGAATATATTAGCTTTTTCCTTTGGATTCAAAGATTTGATTGATATTCTGCTGGTAGCAGGTATCTTATACGAGACATACCGTCTGCTGCGCAAGACGGGTGCTGCGAACCTCTTCTGGGGTATCTTGGCGTTTATCGTCGTGTGGTTCATGGTCAGTTTTGTCTTCCAGTTGGACCTCACGGGCGCACTCTTCGATCGTATCATCTCCGTCGGAGCCATCGCACTGATTGTGATCTTTCAGGACGAGATACGTCTTTTCTTCTACCGCATCGGTGCCCGTTTTTCCTCTTGGCAACTATTCAGCAAACGAGATCCGGAGGACGAAGCTGCTTCGCGTCAGCAGGTATTGGAGATTATTCAAGCCTGCCGTCATATGGCTTCCACAAAAACCGGTGCACTGATTGTTTTAGCCGGAGAGGACAATCTCAAAGAGGTGATTGACACCGGAGAGAGGCTGGATGCACAAGTATCGGCTCGTCTGATTGAGAATATCTTCTTTAAGAACACCCCGCTGCATGACGGTGCATTAGTCATCCATGAAGGTCGTATGATTGCTGCCGCTTGTATCCTACCGGTAAGCAAAAACCAAACAATCCCACAGTATTACGGATTGCGTCACCGCGCAGCATTAGGTATCACCGAAAAAACCGACACCACATGTATTGTAGTGTCGGAAGAGACCGGTCATATATCTGTGACCAAAGAAGGGGAAATCCGGGAAGTGACAGCGGACGAGTTATTCCTCGTACTTCACGCCACCGCTTCTACCGCGAACTGATGATACATAGGCGTCACGACAGAGGACACACTGCTTAGTCTCCGGCAACTGGAAGAGGACTGTAAATTTCACACCCACCACCAGATTCTTTACCGCACTGGCAAATCCATTAGTGGACATGATATCGTTCATCTCCATACCGTCAATCATCGAGCGCGATTTATAGACGTAGTTCGGTGAAAGGGGATCTATCTCATATCGCGGCGGCAGTTTCAAAGCCGGTTTGGTACCCTTGGAGTGTACATCCAGCAAGCCATAATCGAAGAAAACACCCAGACGGTACTCCATCTTACGTTTCGGCACATCGTAACCCACCGAATAATTGATCATACCCAAACGGGCACCAATCTCCACGCTGGCATCCAAATCCAAGTTCAGTGTCGTTTTGACATTGCTTTTCACTTTCTCGTCGGTAAAGAACTGGTACTCAGGCATATCTCGCAAATCGTGCGCGCCCGTTTCACCAATAATAGTCTTATCCACGCCATACGTAGTGAGCGTGGCTGAAGAATGCGACTGCGTATAGATATTGGCATACACCTTAATACCCGCCAAAGCATAGAAACGGCGGTATTGGATACCCACCATAAGGGGTACATGTACGGCGTAGTTGGTATATTTATCCTTTCGATCCTTGATCTCATATACATAGTCGAAAGGCTGGTGATTCAGACCAGTCTGGTCGAACAGGGTCTCCGTCCGATTACTGCTCTGGATATACGCGGTCAACCCACCGGTAGCCCCAACACCTACATCCAATAGGAATCGAGCCGGGCTATAGGTCTTACCGGCTTGTAACTCATACTGAAAACCTAATCCTCCCGCAACTCCCAAGCTGCCGGAATAATCACTCTTTGACGGAATCAACGACCATTCACCAATTTGGGCAAAGCCACCAACGTAATGGTTCACCTTCGCACTCGCGGCACCGCAAAGCAGCAACGCGAGCAAAATAATTCCATATGTTTTATGTTTTTTCACGGAATAATTTGTATTTTTCAATTTTTTGTTGTACCTTTGCACCCGATTTCGATTTCGAAGAAAGGTACAAGTGGTCTTTTGCGGCTGCAAAAGTAATGAAATTTTTTGACATACGCAAGAAAATAAACGTTTTTTTTGCAAATTAGTATTAAAATTACACAAAATATGGCATTTAATCGCACTTTAATCACTGCAGCACTGCCCTATGCGAACGGTCCGGTGCATATCGGGCACCTCGCAGGCGTGTATGTTCCCGCGGACATCTATGCCCGCTATCTTCGTCTCAAGGGTCAGGAAGTACTCTTTGTTTGCGGTTCGGATGAACATGGTGTTCCCGTCACCATTCGTGCCCGTAAAGAGGGTATCACCACCCAACAAGTGGTAGATCGCTACCATACGCTCATCAAGCGTTCGTTTGCCGATTTCGGTGTGTCGTTTGACATCTATTCGCGTACGACATCCGACATCCATCATCAGTTTGCAGCGGACTATTTCCGCAAGATGTACGATGCCGGTCAGTTTGTTGAGGAGACCAGTGAACAATTCTACGATCCGGAGACAGGTCATTTCCTGACCGATCGTAATATCCGAGGGGAGTGTCCTCGCTGTCACTCGCTCGGTGCGTATGGCGACCAATGTGAGAAATGCGGCGCTACCCTTTCGCCGGATGAGCTCATCAATCCTTATAACGCCGAGACCGGTAACGCCCTCACCAAGAAAGCTACCAAGCATTGGTATCTCCCGCTGGATCAGTATCAGGCATGGTTGGAGGACTGGATCCTCAATAACCATAAGGAATGGCGACCGAACGTCTATGGGCAATGTAAGTCATGGTTAGACGGCGGTCTCAAGCCGCGTGCTGTGACACGTGACTTAGACTGGGGTATCCCTGTGCCCGTAGAAGGTGCAGAAGGTAAGGTGCTCTACGTATGGTTCGATGCGCCTATCGGCTATATATCCAATACAATTGAGCTGTGTCAGGCGCAGCCTGAGAAATACGGCGATTGGCAGAAATGGTGGAAGAAGGACGATACCCGTATGATCCATTTCATCGGAAAAGACAACATCGTCTTCCACTGCATCGTCTTCCCTGCTATGCTCAAGGCGCAGGGCTATAACCTGCCTGATAACGTGCCGTCCAACGAGTTCCTTAACCTCGAAGGCGACAAGATATCCACATCCCGCAACTGGGCGGTTTGGCTCAATGAGTATCTCGATGATTTCCCCGGAAAGCAGGACGTCCTCCGTTATGTGCTCACCGCTAATGCGCCGGAGACCAAGGATAATGACTTCACGTGGGCGGATTTCCAAGCGCGTAACAACAATGAGCTGGTAGCTATCTATGGTAACTTCGTCAACCGCGCACTCGTGCTCACTACTAAATATTTTAACGGGCGCGTGCCTGCGTGCGAGGAACTGACCGAGTATGACAAACAGACTATCGAGGAGTTCAAGAACGTCAAAGCTACGCTCGAAGACCTGCTCAATGATTTCCGTTTCCGCGATGCACAAAAAGAGGCCATGAACCTCGCTCGCATCGGTAATAAATACCTCGCGGATACCGAGCCTTGGAAACTCGCCAAGACCGACATGAACCGTACCGCTACCGTGCTGCACGTAGCACTCCAGATAGCAGCGAACCTATCGCTTGCTTTCGAGCCGTTCCTGCCGTTCAGCTCCAAGAAACTGAAAACGATGTTACAATTGGATGACTCCTTCGGATGGAATGATTTAGGTCGTATTGACATGCTCAAAGAAGGTCAACCATTAGGCGAAGTATCGCTGCTCTTTGAGAAAATAGAAGACTCCGCTATTCAGAGGCAACTTGATCGTCTGGAGCGTATCAAGAAAGAGAACGAAGAAGCCGCTAAAGCCGAAGCTCTCAAGAACTGGCGTCCGACTGAGATCAAAGCGCCCACCACAATCGATGAGTTCGACAAGGCGGACATCCGCGTAGCTACCGTCTTGGAGTGCTCGAACGTGAAGAAGTCTGACCGTCTGCTTCAGTTCCGTCTGGACGACGGTATGGGCGGACGTACGATCCTCTCCGGTATCGCACAGAGTTACCCCGATCCGTCCGTGCTGGTAGGCAAACAGGTATTGTTCATCGCCAACTTCCCGCCACGTAAGATGATGGGCATCGAGTCGCAAGGTATGATCCTCTCGGCAGTCGATGCGGACGGTAAACTCGTTGTCACCACCGTCTCCGCTCCCGTCAAGAACGGATGCCAAGTGGGATAAGGGGGATTGAGATTTGAGATTTGAAATTTGAAATTTGAGATTTGAAAGGGAGTGTGTCAATCGAAATGACACACTCCCTTTTGGATTCTTTATCAAATAAAAAAACCACCGTGCGGTGGTTTTGTAGCGGGACCCAGGATTGAACTGGGGACCTCATGATTATGAATCATGCGCTCTAACCAGCTGAGCTATCCCGCCATGCGTTTCTTAGAAATCAAATTTTTCGGGGTTATAAACACCCTCCAATTTTAATTTTTTCAGAAAGCGGGTACAAAAGTACTGCTTTTTTCTGACATACACAAATTTTTTGGCATTTTTTTTGCATTTTTATGTAAAAAAGTGCAAAATTAGGCCACATTGAACTGACTTCCGCCTATAAATTCGCGTAAAATAGATGTTCTGGGGATAAAAGACGCCTCTAATCCTTCGAAGAAACTGAGGTAGTATAACAACTGCTCTGCAACCTTATATTCATCCGCGGATGCGGGTACGGTTTGCAACGCCGCCTCAACGGCATAACGGATAGCCGGCACCTCATAGAGCATCGAAGTATCAAACTCCGCATCTGCTTCATTGCGGAAAGGTTCAATCCATTTGATCTCGCCCTCACGCACATCCTGCCACCCGGCTATCGTCTGCTGCGGTGTCTTACCGCGCGTACGGAAATCACGGCTCATTCGGCGTAAGAGACGATGCTGGGCAGTCGGAATCCACGTCACACCGTCCAAGGACACGGGGCTCATCGGAGAAGCGAAGATCTTATATTTCTCCGCATCGCTGAGATGACGGGTCAGAATAGGGTTAAGGGCATGAATACCCTCCATCACCAAGACTGCCTCTTTCTCCAGCGCCAGCGTCTCACCGGGATATTCGCGTCGCTCTTCGGCAAAATTGAACGTCGGCAGGGCTATCTCCTTACCGGCAACAAGTGCCTTGAGATCCTCCTCCAGTTGTTGGAGGTCGATCGCATACACAGACTCATAGTCTTTCGTTCCGTCCACTTTGAGAGGGGTGAGGGTGCCGTTGAGGTACCAGTTATCCAAAGAAAGCGCTACCGGTTGTTTGCCGTGCGAGAGCAGTTCCAGACACAGTTTATGGCTGGTACTGGTCTTTCCACTCGAACTCGGACCGGCTATCAGCACTACTCGCGCTTCGCGCGCACAGATCTCATCGGCTATACGTGCCAACTGCTGCGCATGATAGGCTTCGCCTTCGGCTACCAGTTCTGCCGCATGACCGCTTTCGATCATCTCATTGATATACGCTACTCTGCGTTTCGATTCTTCTATCATATATAGTAATCAGATTTTAGATTATTGCGGATCGATATCCACAATGACTTTCACATTTTTATTCGTTGAAACCGAGGAAATATGGTCTATTGCCTCTCTCAATCGGCGTTTAGCTTCTCCCATATTAGCACCGCTCTCGATGCGCAGCGTCAACTCGCGTATTGTGTACGCCTGTACGCGCTCTACAAAAGGAACGATGACCGCAGACACGCGAGGACCGAAAATCTGCTTCAGATAAGTTTGAAGCTGCGTAGCATACGCTTGTACGCGTACTCCGCTATGATCCCGCATCTGAAGACGGATGACGCGGTAGAACGGCGGATAATTGAACAATTTTCGCTCGCCTATCTGCTGACGATAAAGCGCTTCGTAATCATGATGCCGCGCAAAGTCCAAGACTTTGTTGGCGGTATCAAAAGTCTGAATCCACACTTCCCCTTTCGCACCTTTGCGTCCGGCTCGTCCTGCCACTTGCTCCAACATCTGGTATGCCCGCTCATAGGCACGGAAATCGGGCTGATTGAAGAGCGGATCAGCATTCAGCACCGCCACCAGACGGACGTCATCAAAATGGAGCCCTTTGGTGATCATCTGCGTGCCGACCAATATATCGCACTCATGGTTGGCAAACGCATTGATGATATCCTGATAGGCGGATTTATTACGGGTTGAATCCAGATCCATTCTCAGCACACGAGCCTGTGGAAAAAGGGTCTGTATCTCATCTTCGATGCGCTCTGTACCGAATCCTATCATCTTCATCTCTCCCCCGCAATGGGGACAAGCAGGAGGAACGGGTGTATGGTAGCCGCAGTAATGGCAACGTAACTCGTTTTCCCTTTTATGCAGCGTCATCGGCACATCGCATTGCACGCATCGGGGCGGTTGACCGCAAGACGTACACTGTATCTGCGGTGCATATCCGCGGCGGTTCTGAAACAGAATGACCTGTTTATGATCCGCCAGAGTCTGCCTAATACGTTCTACCAAAGGGTCGCTGAAATGACCGTACATCTCCTTGCGCGTATACTGGCGCTGGAGGTCAATGAGGTGAATATCCGGTAATTCGGCACCTCCGAACCGCTCCGTCAAAGAAACCAACCCATACACCCCTTTGAGTGCCAAAAAGTACGATTCCACCGAGGGTGTAGCCGTACCTAAGAGCACTTTGGCGTCATACGACTGAGCTAACATGATAGCCGCAGCGCGAGCATGATAACGAGGCGCAGGTTCCGCTTGTTTGTAACTCGGTTCATGCTCCTCATCCACGATGATAAGACCTATATTGGGCACAGGAAGGAAGACAGCGCTACGCGCTCCGAGCACTACATGCGGTTCGCTCTTAGCTGCTGCATGATATAACTGTTCACGTTCGGCATCCGTGAAACGGCTGTGATACACCATCAACCTGTCTCCAAAGATCGCCTGCAGACGTGTGGTCAATTGGGTTGTCAGCGCGATCTCCGGCACAAGATAGAGCACATTCCTACCCTGCTGAAGCTGCTCCTCTATGAGGTGGATATAGATATCCGTTTTCCCGCTGGAGGTCACGCCATGAAGCAGGACAATCCTCTTACGGGAATGCCATATACCTTCGATTTCATCGGCGCATTTTGCCTGTGCAGACGAGAGTTCGTGCATAGGTTCAACGGGACCGGTATAAGGTTTGAGAGTCATGCGGCGGCGTTGAGGCGGATTCACAAGTCGGTTATCCAATCCTTTAGGCAGAGCAGCCGACATCACTTCACCCAGCGTACACATATAATACCCGCTCATCCATTGCCACAAATCCAACTGCTCTTTGGACACCGTCGGAGCCGATTCTACTACCGATGAAATCGGGCGAATCTTATCCTCAAAGGACTTGTCTATCGGTTCCGTATGTTCGCGTAAGACAACCCCCCTCACCTCTTTTTTCATCAGTGGCACGATGACTCGTGTACCGGGGGCAGGTACATCCATTCCATCCGGCACGCTATACGTATAGCAATCCCGGATAGCAAGGGGCAATATGATATCAACGTAGGTGATAAATCAAAATTAAAAATTAAAATTAACCTTCCAAAGCCACGGCTTTGTTATAGCACTCACGGCAGAGGGGTTCATAGCTGTCCGTTTCGCCAAGCAGCACACGTTTGTCGGAAGCTACGAGACGATGGCTCACCCAAGCTAAGTCTCCGCAATTGACGCAGATAGCATGTGTCTTATATACATCATCAGCAATCGCCATCAGGGCTGGCATCGGACCGAAAGGCACGCCCTTGAAGTCCATATCCAGACCGGCACAGATCACGCGGATACCACGATCCGCCAACTGCCGGCACACATCCACAATACCCATATCGAAGAACTGCGCCTCGTCAATACCTACAACATCGATATCATCGACCATCAGCAGGATATTTTGGCTGCTGTCCACCGGTGTAGATTGAATCACATTGCGGTCATGGCTGACCACATCCTCCTCGCTATAACGCACATCGATAGCGGGTTTGTAAATCTCTACACGTAGTTTGGCAAACTTAGCGCGTTTCATGCGGCGGATGAGTTCTTCCGTCTTGCCGGAGAACATCGAACCGCACACTACTTCAATGGATCCGCGTCGGAGCGACGGGCCTTTTCTGTCTCGTTCTGAATACATATGTGTTTAGTTATTAATGATGCGAGTGCAAAGATACAACAAAAATTGCATATATGCAAATTTTTTGTACTCATTCTATCTTTTTAGTCAATTTATCGCGCTTTGCAGAGGGCGAAAACGGAGAACTTAGCACCCCTAAAACGTTTCATGGCACGGAGGCACGATTTGGCGGTTTCACCGGTAGTCATCAAATCATCAACCAATAGAATATGCTTATAGTACATCTGCTCCGGATGATTGACAGCAAACGCTCCTTCTACATTGTCTTTACGGTCGCGGCCTCGCTGCTTAGCCTGTTGAGGCGTATTCTTGATGCGGGTCACATGGGTGGTATCTACCGGTATGCCGGTAACCTCACTGATACCTCGGGCGATATATTCCGATTGGTTATACCCTCTCTCACCCATACGTCTCGGATGGAGCGGCATAGGTACAATTACGTCGATTTCATCGAAGAAATCCGCGTACTGCATCTCCATCGCTGCCTGCCGTCCGAGTTGGTAACCAATCTCCGGACGATCCTTATATTTCATAATATGAACGACGTCCCGAATAGGATTCTCTTTGTCAAAGAAAAGAAAAGCAGCCGCGCGCACCAAATGCATCGCTTTCTTGACCCTCACCATCTGCTGCCCGGGATCACGAACGATAAGAGAATTGGTACGCGTAAGCGCCATCTCCGTCAGATTCTCCCGTATTTCCGCTTGTTCTGTACGCGGCAGTTCCGCTAAACACTGAGGGCACAAACTACCATTCGGGATCTCCTTTCCCGCCTCACACTCACCTATATATTCTTCGCACATCGGGCACGTGCGCGGGTAAAAAAGGCTCAATAGGAATGATCTTAGACGCATAGGTATATCTCTAAATGGTTTGTTTGGATGATGTTTGTAAAGCGAGTGCAAAGTTACTGTTTTTTAGGAAAATATGCAAGAGAGAAGCTTCATTTTCAAAAAAAAATGTACCTTAGATAAAAAATTTGACTTTTTGTTTGCATGTGTGAGATATTTTTTGTAATTTTACGGCGGATTTAAATCTATATACCTATGTTAATCATGATTGTTCTTTTTGTGCTGATGCTGATCAACTCGCAGGGCGCGGTAGTGGTTTCGATGTTACCGCTCGCCTACTCCTTAGGCATCCCGGGACCGGTGTTACTCGGCGTACTGCCGTCCGTATACGGCTATTAATACGAAAAAATCGCCCCGATGAGGAGCGATTTTTTCGTTGGTACAACTCTGTTTAGAGCGTTACACCATTCTTAAAGATGGAGATCTCGTGATAACCGTTCTTCTCGTTATTAGTCTTGGCACCATTAGCCACCTCGATGACGTAGTCCGCAAAGCGTTTAGCTACCTGCTCCATCGGTTCGCCTTCGGCGATAACACCGGCGTTGAAATCAATCCAGTTCGGTTTGTTGTTATAGAGCGCCGAGTTGGTAGAGATCTTCATGGTCGGTACATAGGTGCCGAACGGCGTACCGCGACCGGTGGTAAAGAGCACCATGTGACATCCGCAGGAAGCCAAAGCGGTCGAAGCAACGAGGTCGTTACCCGGGGCAGAAAGCAGGTTCAGGCCTTTCACTTGAAGACGCTCTCCGTACGCCATCACCCCACGAACGAGGGACTTACCACATTTCTGGGTGCAACCAAGGGCTTTATCCTCCAAGGTCGAGATACCACCGGCTTTGTTACCCGGAGAGGGGTTCTCACCGACCGGCTCACCGTGTGAGAGGAAATAGTCCTTGAAATCATTGATGAGGTGTACCGTCTGGTCGAAGAGATGGCGGTTAGCGCAACGATCCATCAAGATCGTCTCTGCGCCAAACATCTCCGGCACTTCGGTCAGAACCGTCGTTCCACCTTGGGCTACGAGCCAATCGCTCAGTACGCCGAGGAGCGGGTTAGCGGTGATGCCGCTGAAGCCGTCCGAACCGCCACACTTGAGACCTACGCGCAGTTCGCTCAGAGGCACTTCTACACGTTTGTCATGCAGAGTCTTGGTGTATAACTCACGCAGGATAGGCATGCAGTACTCTACCTCATCTCCCTGTATCTTCTGAGTAGTGACGAACTTAATACGATCTTCGTCAATCTCGCCGCAGAACTCCTTGAAGACATCCGGCTGGTTGTTCTCACAACCGAGTGAGACAACGAGGATGGCACCTGCATTGGGGTGATGGATCATGTCGCGCAGGATCTTCTTCGTATTCTCGTGGTCGTCACCAAGCTGCGAGCAGCCGTAGTTGTGCTTGAATGCGAAGATATTGTCCGCACCAGTCTCCTGACGGAGGCGCTCAGCGCAACGCTCGATGATACCGTTCACGCAACCTACGGTCGGAATGATCCACACCTCATTGCGGATACCTACCTGGCCGTCTTTGCGGCGATAACCCATGAACGTACGTCCCTCGTCGGGGATGTTCAAAACAACCTCTTTGGGGTGATACTCGTATTCCAAGAGCCCCGCAAGGTTGGTTTTGATGTTTTTCTCGTTCATCCACGAACCGGCTTTCTTCGCCTCTTTGGCATGCCCGATCGGGAAACCGTACTTGATCACGTTCTCGCCCTCTGCGAGATCCTTGATGGCTATCTTGTGGCCGGCGGGCACGTCCTCCAGAACGGTGACCTGCTTGCCGTCCACCTCAATAACCGCACCGGCGGATTGCGGTTGTATTGCTACCACCACATTATCCGCCGGATTGATTTTAAGAATATTGGTCATAATTCTTTCGGGATTACGTCATTACGTAATTTCGTAATTACGAAGGATTATAAAATTGTTTTAACGGTTTCGAGCATGCCTTTTGCTGCGATTTCATCGAGGAATTTAACCACCATGTCGGTCAGACCCGGGATCTTATTGAGATCCTCTTTGGACTCTTTCCAGATGATATCGGTTGCACCGAGCACACCCTCTGCCACTTTGCGGGTATCACCGGTAGCCCAGAGGTCTTTCAAGAGATCCATGATCTCCTGTGCGTCGTTCGGCTGGATCGGAGCGCCGTCCTCGCGAACACCGCCCTTGTAGTACTCGATGATAGCAGCCAGACCGAGTACCAAGCCCTTCGGCAGCTCGCCCTTGCGCTCTAAGTAAACCTTCAAGCCCGGCAGGTCGCGTGTCTCGAATTTCGGGAAGGAGTTCAGCATGATAGAGGTTACCTGGTGATCTACGTACGGGTTGTTGAAACGCTCCAATACGCTCTCGCCGTAGGCTTTGAGTTCGTCTTTCGGCAGGTTGAGCGTCTCGAGGAGCTCATCGAACATCACTTTGTGGATGTACTTACCGAGGATCTCGTGGTTGCAAGCATCGCGAACGATGTTCACGCCGGAGAGGTAGGTAACCGGTGAAAGAACGGTGTGCGGGCCGTTGAGGAGGGTCACCTTACGCTCGTGGTACGGTTTCTCGCTCTCAGCGATGAGGACATTCAGACCAGCTTTGTTAGCCGGGAACTCAGCCTCGAGCTCAGCAATCGACATATTCTCCGGTTTCTCGATTACCCAGAGGTGGAAGATCTCAGCCTGTACAACGAGATTGTCGTTGTAACCTACTTTCTCCTGAATCTCAGCGATGTCCTTGCGCGGGAAGCCCGGTACGATACGATCCACGAGGGTAGCGCAAACGTAGTTGTATTTCTCGAACCACTCTTTGAATCCAGCGTAGTCAGCTCCGAAATCGTCCTTCCAGAGCTCGATGTACTTGCGGATACAATCCTTGAGGTGGTGACCGTTGAGGAAGATCAACTCACACGGCATGAAGATCAGACCCTTGGTCGGATCGCCGTTGAAGGTCTTATAACGACGGAAGAGGAGCTGTACGAGCTTACCCGGATAGGAAGAAGCGGGAGCGTCGGTGAACTTACAACTGTCATCAAAAGTGATACCAGCCTCGGTGGTGTTAGAGATGACGAAACGGATTTCCGGCTGCTCAGCGAGCGCCATGAATGCCCAGTTTTGGGTGTATGGGTTGAGGGCGCGGCTGATGACGTCAATACGCTCCAAGGAGTTCACAGCCTCACCTTTCAAACGACCCTGCAGATTCACATGATACAAGCAGTCCTGTCCATTGAGCCACTCTACCATACCTTTTTCAATAGGCTGTACAACAGCTACCGAACCGTTGAAGTTGGTTTTTGCGTTCATGTTCCATACAATCCAGTCCACGAAAGCGCGGAGGAAGTTACCTTCACCAAACTGAATGATTTTCTCGGGAGCGACGCTCTTCGGCGCGGTCCACTTGTTCAATGCCTTTTTTGCCATAGTTTTAAGTATTAAATGATTAAAAATTAACGTGCGTATGTTTTGCGGTGCAAAGTTACTAAAAAAAAACGATGTACGCAAGTGCGCGCGTCACTTTTCGTCATTTCCGTCAATTTTTCCACATTTTCGTACACCTACGCAAGCACGCGAACTTTATGCGTATTTATCAAAATACGTGTCAAAAACGATTTATTTTGGTCAAATACTTGCATATTTGAAAATTTTGTTGTACCTTTGCACCCGATTTTGAAAACTGAATAGAATTATGTTAAGAGAAATTCTTGCTATTACCGGTAAACCGGGTTTGTATAAATTGGTAAGTCGCGGCAATAATATGCTGATTGTAGAGAGTCTGGTGGACGGTAAACGTACGCCGACCTATGCGCGTGATAAGATCGTAGCGCTGAGCGATGTGTCGATGTTCACGGACGCAGATGATATCTCGTTAAGCGAAGTGCTGACCAATGCAGGCAAGAAAGAGGGTCTGAAGCCGGTAGCCATGGATCCGAAGAAAGCAAGCAATGCAGAGTTGCAGGCTTGGTTTGACGAGGTGCTGCCTAACTGGGATCGAGACCGCGTTTATCCTTCTGACATCCGTAAACTGATTCAATGGTACAACATCCTTGTAAAAGCAGGTATTACCGATTTCAGCATCCAAGAAGAAGCTGAAGAAAAAGAATAAGTGCTCCTCAGGGAGATTATCCATAGCATAGAATCTGTAGCGCCACGGAGTGCCCAAGAGAAATGGGATAACTCGGGAATGCAGGTAGGTGACACAGGACGTGACATTGAGTCCGTTCTCTTGACCACAGACATCACGGAGGATGTGGTCAATGAGGCTATTATACGTGATTGTCAACTGATCATCAGTCACCATCCCCTTCTTTTTCATGGTCTTAAACAGCTCTGCGGTCAGACGCCGCAGGCGCGTGTGGTGGAGATAGCGATCAAGCATAATATCGCTATCTATAGTGCCCATACCAGTTTGGATAGCGTCATCGGCGGCATCAATACTCGTCTGGCAGATAAATTGGGAATACAAGACTACCGGATATTGGTGCCGGGAGAAAGTCCTGAGACCGGTTTGGGCATCATTGGACGGTTACCTAAGGCGATAGAGTATGATGCTTTTATCGCGCATGTACATGATACACTAAATTGTACGTACGTGCGATACACGCGTGCGGCGAAAAGTTCCGTTGAAACCGTAGCTTTATGCGGTGGTTCGGGGGCGGAATTTATCGATGAAGCGATCCGACAGGGCGCCGATGTGTATATCACTGCCGATTGCAAATACCATGAGTTCCAAGATGCGGATGGACGGATCGGACTGATAGATATCGACCATTGGTACTCCGAGAGGCATGCACGGGAGATATTCCGGGATATATTGGAGCCAATAGGACTGAGATGTATCATCAGCGAGCAAGACAGAACGGCGATTCAAGTAAGAATTCAGAATTAAGATTTCAGAATTCAGAATTAAAAATTAAACAACTATATTATGGCAAGAGTAAAAGAACTAACCGTAGAGGACAAGCTCAAAGCGCTCTACGACTTGCAGCAAGTGGATACAAAGATCGACGAGTTGCGAATTCTGGCAGGCGAATTGCCCCAAGAAGTGAAAGATATGTCGGACGAAGTGGAAGGTCTGAAGACCCGTCTGACCAATATCGAGAATGAGATCAAAGAGTGTGAGACCCAGATCTCCGATCACCGCGTACGTACCGAGAACGCGAATGCGTCTATCTCGCGCTACAAAGAGCAGCAGAACTCCGTACGTAACAACCGCGAGTTCGACAACCTGAACAAGGAGATCGAGTATCAGGAGTTGGAGATCGAGGCTTCGCAGCGTAAGATCAAACACTTCACGCAGGAGTTAGAGGCTCGTATCGCAGATAAAACCAGCACCACCAAGGCGATTGAAGAGCGTACGGTGGACTTGAACCAGAAACGTTCGGAGTTGGATCAGATCTTAGCAGAGACCAAAGCTGAGATGGAGTCGTTGATGCTCAAAGCAGCTGATCTGTCGAAGAAGATTGACGAGCGTCTGCTGGCAGCCTTCAACCGTATTCGTAAGAACGCACGTAATGGTTTGGCTGTAGTGAAGGTGGAGCGTGACTCCTGCGGTGGTTGCCACTCTAAGATCCCTGCACAGCGTCAGTTGGATATCCGCACGCGCAAGAAAATCCTCGTGTGCGAGTTCTGCGGTAGAATCTTAGTAGACCCAGACATGTAATAAGGAGGCTGAGAACGCCTATCCACCA
>Ga0256405_10002036_pt1 | contig 49790 bp, 47 predicted proteins | sample RumenRJG_02DNA_FD_189096 | JGI IMG/M metagenome (GOLD analysis project Ga0256405, IMG submission 189096) | Bovine rumen microbial communities from Lethbridge, Alberta, Canada - RJG_02 | ecosystem: Host-associated > Mammals > Digestive system > Stomach > Rumen | place: Canada: Alberta...
ATATTGTTTGGGATAATAATAATTATCGTCCTAGTTATGCATTACAATATAAAAACCCGGTTGAGTATAGAACTCAACTAGGCTTTAATTAATCTTTTTTAGTGTCTACTTATCATTGACAACTTCAAAATAATTTTCTCTTTTTAATAAACTGCTTTTTTATTGATGTCTCCTATTTGGGGTTCACATCATTTGAGTTGATTTTATATTTGAAGTTCAAATAGTACGAACAGTTTGTCATTGGTGCGATACAAGAGCCTATTTTGAACACTTATATCTAAAAGAATAACTAATAAATATCAGTTCTATATATAATATAACATAAAAATTTAATAAATGTACAAAAAGTGATATTTTTATACATTCTTTCTATTAGTCTTTAATAGCCTTTTTTGTTGTTCTGTAGATAAAAATTGACTATCTTGACCAATTCCAAAGTAAGATTCTTTTAAACTGTTTGCTCCATCTTGGTAATTCATTCTGCTTCTTTTTATTCCTAAAAGTGCTTCTAATTCTTCATCAGAATAACTATCATAGCAAATACTAAGTAAATTATCCAATAAAGAAATTTCACCAATCGATAAAACTTCTCTTAAACTTTTAATTTTCTCAAACATTTCAGGATCTAGATCTTGCATTAACATTCCTTTTTGAATTACAAGTTCTTTAGAATTATCGTCTCCAATTTTTGGAGGGAATTCATTTATAAAAGAAATTTGATTATCCCATTCTGTTTCTGATAAAAATACATGAAGTTTATCCTCATCTCCTCTGCCAGCTGTGAAGACACCCATATATTTTCTATATTCATGCTTATATCTTTTTGGATTATAATCGCCTTTTGAAATCACATGTTTAATAAATCCATTCAAATCATCCCAAGGCATTATATCAATAGTTTCTTTATAATTTCCAGAAGAGATATCAACACCAAATGTTCTTCCATCTCTTAGTATTTTTAAAGTTATTTTTCCCTTATTAGGAACTTCGCAATTTATTAATGGATGACATAGACATTTAATTCCAAATTCTGAATCCACTGAACATCCAATTAAAAACTCCCCACTTAATTTTATATTATTGCTGTTTTTAACTTTAAATTCAATCTTACTAGACCACTCGCCAAATAATGCATTACCACATTCTCTATCAATAAAACTAAATACTTTAGCAATATCATAACTAGCTTCCAATAAATTATTATTATAATTAGCAACAATTATAACTTTTCCGTTATCAAAGCGCAATTCACCAACTACATTCATTTCTTTATCAAAAACTTTTATTTTGGAAAATTCATCAATATCTGTAAGATTTTCTAATGTAAGACCAAAAGTGTTTAGAAATATTCTGGCAGCACAAGTATTTTGTGCCAAAGTTAAATGCTTTTCTTGCATAATACCAAAACCTCCCTCATTTAGTTATTTATTATAACATATATATTACTTATTTTTAAAATTATATTAAATTATCTCTCAAAATCATCTTTTTCTTTGCTTAAATCTAATTCTTCAATGTCATCATCATCTAAAACATTATCATCGTACATATCATTAACAACATCAATGTATTTATCATCTTTATCATACCAAATATGAAGTTTATCATGTAAGAAAGATATTAATATACTAAATTTATCTTTCCAATATTCAATAGTATCTTTTAAATCTGTATTTTAGATTTTAAAAATGATATTTCATTGTCTTTCTTTACAATATTAATCATTTAAACCTATCCCTTTCTTTCACACGACAAAAAATCAATTCCATTTCTAGAATTGATTTTTATTAGTAAATTGAACCAAAGTTCAACCAGATTCTTTAATGGTGCGAGTAACAGGAGTTGAACCTGCACGTCTAAGACACTAGATCCTAAGTCTAGCGCGTCTGCCAATTCCGCCATACTCGCATGAATGGTGGACCCTACAGGACTCGAACCTGTGACCGCCCGGTTATGAGCCGGATGCTCTAACCAACTGAGCTAAGGGTCCACGACTACTTAATAATATCATAATTTTAACTTTATAGCAATACAAAAATTAAAAAAATAGAGTTTTTTTTCTCTATTTTCCTAACATATTTAATAGATTAATTTTAAACATATCTTTTTCTGGATTTGTTTTAGAAATCATTACACCTTTATATGTTGATAATTCTGCTCTATGACCTTCATCTAGTATTCCTTCAGGTGTTATATTTGTAAGTAATATAATATTTTTTTCTGTATATACAGTATAATGTAATATAATTGGTCCATGAACTTTTTTAAATAATTCATCTGTTGGCAATTGTAATTCATAACTTACTGTTTTATCTTTATCATTCTTTGATACTTCTTTACCTAAGAAATTACCCTTTCTTAATTCAGGATAGTATGTAAATGTTAATTTCTTATAGGCTAACATATTATATTTTCTTACTGATCTTTCTTTTTTTCTAAAATCATTCTCATCAAGATACTCGAATATATAATTATTCTTCATGTAATCAACCCCCTATTGTGATTGAAGAACTTGTATACCTTCAATGTGCATATATTATACCACATCTGTTGTTTTTTGTCAAATATTTTCTTATATAAAAATAAAAAAAAGTTAGAATACTAACTCTTTATTTTTTATATTGAAATGGTTTTTCTTCCTGCTCTGAATTTTCGGCAATTTGTTTAATATATTGATCTGCAAATTCTTCATTACTATAACCAATTGGTGCTGAATCAAATTTTTTTCCTGTTTCGTTTGGGTCTGGTAGACTTCCATTATTTGTTCCATTACCATCTGTTGTTATATCTGTTACTGAATTGTCTAAATTTCCATTTCCATCTGAATGATTGTCGTCAAATTTGACATTATGATTTCCAAAATCATTTTCATTTACTGTTTGTCCATTATTAATCTTATTATTAGCTTCATTTATTTTATTTTGTAAATCGTTATTATTGTTTGCTATATCCTGTTTTATTTGTTTTGCATCAGAGTCTGCATCTTCTTGCATTTTTCTTCTATTACTTTCTGCTGCTGCTTCTCCTTTTGCTTTTGCACTTTTATTTTCTTCATTAATTTTCTGATCTATTTTTGCTTTTTCTTCTGCTGGTATTGGCAATTCTTTTGTTGTAATTTCTTCTCTATATGTTGTGTTTGTATCTTCATATGTTGTGACAGTTGTATTGCATTTAAAATTACCTGTAATTACTTGATTGAAATGACCATTAACTGCTAACTGGAATACTTGTAGTTTAGATAATTCTCTATGAGCATCATCAATGACATACATATTTTTTTCTTTCATCATTTTTTCTATGACATTTTTATATTGTGAATATAGTGGTTCTTCATTATTACTTTCTGATACTAATAATACTGTTTCAATCTTATTAAAATTGTCTTTAGCATAATTACATAAACCAATATCATTTATGAAGTCTATTTCGCTATCTTTAAGTGTATTATCTATTTTCAAATTTTGGAATATCATTTCTGCTGCTGCAATCATAGGTGTTACTGATAACTTGTATGATTCAATAGATTCATAATTGTCTGCGTGTGATATACCTTCTGTTCTTTTATCTGGAGTAATTGGAAAATCTTTTTTTACTTCTTCATAGAATTTTTTAACTGCTTCTATTTGTTCTTCGTCTTTAGCATATTTAGCATTTATAAATAATTTATGATATTTATCGTAAAAAGTTTTTCCTTCTTTACTATCTATTAGTAATGATATATCTACTGGATTTTGTTTTGTTTCAATTATATATGCACCCATTAATTGTAATGATGCTGATTTATAATTATTTTCTAAATCTTTTGATTTGATCTCTGCACCATTAAAGATTTTTTTGATATCATCTTTTGAATAATTATTATATGCAGCTTGAAGAGATGATATTTCATCAAAAGATAACGCAGGCTTAATATTTTTTTCTTGATATGCTGCTGCAAATTTTCCATTATAGTTTTTTAGCGTTTCTAGGATGTTATTCATTGTTGTTTTTTGTTTTTCTGCTGTTGTTACTTTAGATAGAGTTTCATAATCATAATCATTATAATAACTGTTATCTCCTATTATAAGTAAGTCATCTTTATTATTAGATTTAGGATTATTTGAATCTGATATTGTTGTGATATTATTTGTAGCTATTTTTCCTTCTAGTGATTTTCTAGATGCAGCTGAATAAATACCTAATCCTACAGCAAGTGCTGTAACAACTAATGCTATTCTTCTTACTACTTTGTTCTTAATTAATTTGTCTTTTATTTTTTTGAAGAATCCTTTTACTCCCTTATATTCTGTTTTAGGTTCTTCTTTTTTTTGTTTTTCTTGTCTTTTATTTTCTTTATTATCTTTTTCTTCTAATTCTTCTTCAATTTCTTTGTCTGAATTATCATATAACTTGTTTATATCTACTACTTCTTCTTCATCTTCTATATCTTGTGGTGAATCAATGTCATAGTTTTCTTCTTCTATTTCATCTTCTTGCGTTTGTTCTTCTTTTGATAAATCTTTGCTTTCTTCAACAATTCTTTCTTGTTCTTCTTGTATTTCTTTATCTATTTCTTCTATAGAAGGTGATTCTTCAATGTTAGATGTATATAAATCTAAATTTTTATTTAAGTCTTTTTCAGTTTTTACATATATTAATTCATTATTTAATATATTTTTGAATTCTTCCATTGTTTTTATGTTATTTTCATTTATAAATTGAAGACATATTTTTAATGCTGAATCATAATTGACATCTTCTATTTCTCCATTTGAATAGAATACTTTTGCTCTTTTTTCTTTATTTTCAGTTTTTTCATAAAAAACAATATTTAAAACTTTTTTCATATTATTACTCCCCTCTATTATTTAACTTTCTTTCTTCCTGTATATTCCCATCCATTATCTAATAGATTTTTATCATTATAGTTACTCCATTTTGTTGTTGTTTTACCTTTTTCAGTAACTGTTCTTGTCTTTGTACTTTGATAGCATACTGTTCCATATAATGGTTCATCTCTTTTTGCTTTTTCTGTTACTGTTATTGTTCCATAAATTGGGATTGTTTTATATGTATATTCTCCACAACTTGCTTTATATTCTTTTGATGTTGTAGCTGTAGTAGATGATGTAATATTTCCTGGTATAGTTGTTGATGATACTTTTGTTAATCCTCCAGTATATGTATATGAGTCATAATAGTAATTTGGAAGTGATGTACATGTATCACTACAATAACTATAATCTGCTCCTACAAATTTATAGTGAGTTCCATTTGTATCCCTTGGTGGATTACTATAACTTGCTCTTCCATTATATGTCCAACTTCCATAATTACCTTGTGTAGATGATGTAATCGTATTTATTGTTGTATAGTGTGTTGTAGTTGTTGTTGCGTAAATTGTTTTATTGATTTCTATGTAATTATATTTTGAACATGATTTTTCTATATATGATCCTGTTTGTTTTAAAATGTTTCTTGTAGTTGCATATGTTTTTTGATATGTTCCAATTTGCTCTTTTTTCTTTAATAATTGAAGTTTATTCAAGCAAGTAATATCGTTATCATTACAATTTACTTCAGATGTGTTACAATCAGTTTTTTCCCAATTTGACCAATTTGACCATTCTGATAGTTTTGTGTTTGTTGTTTTTGAATACTCATATATGTATTCTTTTGGATTACATTGTTTTTCATAAGTAGATTTTGATACAGATTTGCCATATTTTCCAAAATAGTATTCATCTATTATTTTACATTTTGGTTTTTCACAACTTATTAAATAATCAAGTTTACTTACTACTTTACCGTTTGCGTTATAATATTTTCCATTTCTATATTCACATTTATAAGATGTTGGAGTTGGCTTTGATGTACATTGTTTTTCATAAGTAGATTTTGATACAGATTTACCATATTTTCCAAAATAATATTCATCAATTTTTTTGCATACTGGTTTTTCGCAACTTATTAAATAATTAAGTTTACTTACTACTTTACCGTTTGCGTTATAATATTTTCCATTTCTATATTCGCATTTATAAGATGTTGGAGTTGGCTTTGATGTACATTGTTTTTCATAAGTAGATTTTGATACGGATTTACCATATTTTCCAAAATAATATTCATCAATTTTTTTACATACTGGTTTTTCGCAACTTATTAAATAATTAAGTTTACTTACTACTTTACCATCTTCATTGTAATATTTCCCATTTCTATATTCACATTTATATTTTGTTGGTGTTGGTTTTGATGTACAATCTTTTTCATATTTATATTTTGTTGTGTTATTTCCTCTACTGTCAAAGTAATAACCATTTACTTTTTTACATACAGGAGCTTCACAAATTTTAATATATGTTAGTTCTGATACTTTATTTCCATTGTTATCATAATATTTACCATTTTTGTATTCACATATATATTCATTATTTTCTTCACTATTATTGTCATTATTGTTATTGTTGTTATTTATAATTGTATTATTCTTTTTAATAACTACAACAGATGTAGGTTTTGATCCTTTTGTTGGAACATTTGTATTTTTATTTGTTTCCTTTTCACAAATGTCATTTTTACAGTATGAGTAACATCCTAAATGAACAAGAATATAATCTTCTTTTTCACTATCTTTAATATTTACTTTAAGTATGTATTCATCTTCTGTTTTTGTAATTTTAACATAACTTTTTTCTACATCAACTGCTTTATTATTTTTATCTATAAGTGCTACTACTAATTTCTTTCCAATCATATCACTTAATGTCATTTTATCAGATTCACTAATTTCTTGTGGTAATCTTTCAGTTGTATAATATTTGATTGCTGCATCTTTCATTTTATCTAAATTATTTGAGAAAATTTGTGATGTTAATGCATTAAGGCTTTTTTCATATTTGTCTGAACAATTATCGTTTTGCTTATTATCTTTTGATGTAGTTGTTTTATTTGTAAATAATTTTGGTATGAATAATATAAGTAGTAATATTATTATTCCGATAATAAGTACTTTTAAAATTGTACTTAAAATAGGAAATCCTTTCTTTTCGTATTCTTCGTTATACATAATCTATTTCACCCTCCTGTTTTAATCCCTCTTTAAAGACATGTAGACTATTCTAACTTAAGAATCCTTATTTGTCAACGGATTTCCTATTATAAATCATTATATTTATTTAATATTTACTATCGTTTCACCACTGTTAAAATTATTTATTTTATAATCTATTACGTACTTATTATTTTTTAGTGTTTTTTGACATGTTTTTCTTAATATACCTTCTCCATTACCATGTATTATTATAATTTTTTTATTTTTCATTATATGATTGTCATTAATGAATTCATTTATTTTAATTCTTGCATAATCTCTGTCAAAACCATGTAAGTCTAGTGTTGGTAGATTTTTATATAATGTTATCATAATCTAGTACTGCTTTTAGAGTTGGTATAGAGTATCTTGATCCTATTCTTGTTACTGATAATGCTCCTGCAATTGATGCATATTTTATTGTATCTTCTAAGCTATAATTATTTCCAATGAAGTATGTAAATGCACCATGGAATATATCCCCTGCTCCTGTTGAATCTATGGCTTTTACTTTGATACTTGGTATTATTTTATATTCATTATTAATTTCTGTAAAACTTCCATCTGCTTCTAATGTTATTATTATGTTTGTTTTAAAATAGTTTTTTAATTCATTATATATATCTATTAAATTATTTATATTATTTGCATCTGTTTTTTTATTTGTAAATTCTTCTGCAAAGTCATGTGAACATATTACATATGTAACTAATTTACCTAATTCTTTTGTATCTTCATTTAATCTTCCAGCATCTAATATTGATATTGCATTCTTATTATTTAATAATACTTCCTTTGCTGTTTCAGGATGCTCTCCATCTACTAAAATTAAATCATATTTATCATTTATTGTTTGAGTAAGTTTTCTTATTGGTGGATTCTTAGCTGTAATTGCTGTTCTTGAACCATTACTCATATTAGCAATTATATAACTACTTGATGTTTTATGGTTATCATTTAATTCTAAATATTTTAAATTTGCTCCTATCTCTCTGAAATCTTCATATACTCTTTGTCCATAATAATCATTTCCCATTATTGATGCAATTGTTGTATCCATTCCCCATTTTGCTAGAAGATATGCTCCATTTGCGGCAGGACCACCCCCACATTCAATATGTTCTTTAATTCTTGTTTTTATATTTTCCTTTGGATATTCGTCTACTGGTAGTGTTGTATCAAAAGTAGAATGTCCTATACAAATTGCTTTCATTTGTTTCACCTCTATTATTAGTATATCAAAAAAAGATACTTCTATAAAGAAGTAACTTTTAAAAATACCAACTATTATATATTTGTAATGATTTTGTATAATTTTTTTCTATTTCTTGTCCTGATACAATTGGATAATATAAAATAAAGAAGATTGTACTTAATAATAAATATATGGTGAATACTTTTTTTAAATTATATTCTTCCAGATCTTTAAATAATGCAATTGATGCCATAAAGAAAAATGGCAATACTGGAAAGAAATGATATAAATACATTATTCTTCCTATAAAGATATATGGTATCCACATACTTAATGTACAAATTACTAAAAAGAGTGATTCTTCATCTCTTTTTATTATTAATTTTGTTATTACATAGATAAAACCAATAATACTTGCATACCATATTACAATATTTCCTACTCCTGAAATTGTTTCCTGATAATTATCTTTTGTATTAACTTGATGATACCATACTGGTTTATAAGAAATTGGCCATGTATACCATTTAGATGAGAAAAAATGTGTGTCTTTTAATTTTGAATGATAATTATACATCTTTTTATTTACTTTTATGATGTTATTAATATTATTTGTTTTATAATAATTATTATTAAATACTAAAAAGACTGATGTGTATATTAGTAATGGTGTGATTACAAAGAATGTTGTTCCATATATAATGTATTTTAACTTTATTTTTTTATTTTTTATTAGATATCTAAAATAGATTAATGCTAAAGCTATTCCACTATACATTCCTGTCCATTTTATTGATATACTTAATCCAAAAAATATTCCTGATAATAAAAGATATTTAATTTTATTATTATTTGTAAATATGTACATGAATAGAATTGATAATGTTATAAATAAAACTAAATGTGAATCCACTGTTCCCATTCTTGTATGAGCAAATCTAAATGTATCTAGAAACATAATTAATGCAGTATATATACCATATTTTCTTTTTTTAAATAGTTTTACTCCGAAAATATACATTATTCCTATTAGTAGTATTCCTGATAAGCAGCCCATAAATCTGTAATTAAATGGTGACATATTATTTGTAATATAGATTGGTATTGCTTGAATTATTTTTCCTAAAGGTGGATGGGTCCATTCATATATTTCTAGATTATTAACATATTCATATGCAGTTCTTGCGAAATATACTTCATCAAAGTATGTAGAATTCATATATGATCTTTTAATTGGAACAAATTGTTGTTCATCATTTAATTCTTGAATCATTTTTTCTTTGTTTGTAATATAGGTGTCACTTATTAATTTATTATTTGAATATACACCTATTTCTCCAATTGATGTTTTATCATAATATTCTAATTTTATATATCTTGCATCTTTATAATTAAGTTCTATACTATCCCAACTAAATGCTCCTGTTGTTTTATAATTGCTTATTAATTCATAATTTATATTGTTTTCTGATAAATATAAATTATAATTTGATGTTTTTTCTCCATTAAAAATATTTATTTTATTTATGTGATATTGATTTTTTAAATCTATGATTATATCTTTATTTTTAAATCTATAAAATGTATTTGGTGATTTTATATTACCAAGTTTTTGAAATGAAAATATACTAAAAAGTAATATTAAGAATATAAATATTATCAAATCTATTTTATTTAATTTTTGTACTTTCTCATTAATTATTTTTTTAAAATTATTCATATTTTTATCCTCTAATTTTATTATATCATTACAATTAAAAAAGAAAAAGTATGTAACTAGTTAATTATAAAAAGAATACAATATTAATATTGTATTCCCCAAATTACATGATGTTTTGCCTCTTTACCACAACATACACATTTATCGTCTATTCTTTCACCGTCTTCTACTATACATCTTGATTTGCAGCCTTTTATTTCTTTTATTTTTACTTCACATTCACTATCTCCGCACCACATTGCATGGATAAAGCCTGGTTGAGTATTTAATATTTTTTTCATATCTTCCATATTGTGAGCTTCAAATGTTAAAGCATCTCTTCTTTCTGTTGCTTTTTTATACATATCGTTTTGAATTGTTTCTAATAATTCTTTTATATAATCAACTATATTTATATCTTTAGAAATTGTAATTTTTTCTCTTGTATCTCTTCTAGCTATAGTTATTTGATTATTTTCTAGGTCTCTTTTTCCAACTTCAATTCTAATTGGGATACCATTTACTTCTGCTTCTGCAAATTTAAATCCAGGAGATTTATCTGTATTATCAATATATGTTGTTATATCATTACTATTTAATTCTTGATTAAATTTATTAACTAAACTATTTACTTCATCTGTATCACCTATTGGGATAATTACAACTTGTTTTGGAGCAATTCTTGGAGGTAGTACTAGTCCATAATCATCTGCATGTACCATTATAATAGCAGCGATTGCTCTAGTTGTTTTACCCCATGTTGTATAATATGCATATTCATCTTTATTATCTTTATTTGTAAATTTAACATCATATGCTTTTGAAAATTTTTGTCCAAAGTAATGAGAAGTTCCATCTTGAAGACATACTCCATTGTACATTAAATCTTCATTTGTAATTGTATATTCTGCTCCGGCAAATTTTTCTTTTTCTGTTTTCTTACCTGTAATTGATGGGATAGCAAGTATTTCATGATTAAACCACTTATATACTTCCATCATTTGTTTTGTTTCTGCTTCAGCTTCTTCTGCAGTTGCGTGAACAGTGTGACCTTCTTGCCACAAGAATTCTCTACTTCTTAAGAATGGTCTTGTTTCTTTTTCATATCTAAATACATTACACCATTGATTATATAATTTAGGTAAATCTTTATATGATGTAATATGTTTTTTATAATAATCACAGAATAATGTTTCAGATGTTGATCTAATAGCAAGACGTTCTTCCATTTTTTTATCACCTGCTTCAGTTACCCAAATTAATTCTGGAGCAAATCCTTCAATTAACTCTTTTTCTTGATTAAATAAATGTTCTGGAATTAATAATGGCATTTGAACATTAACGTGACCTAATTCTTTAAATTTTTTATCCATTATACTTTGAATCTTTTCCCATATTGCATAACCATTTGGTTCAATTGCAATACATCCTTTTACTGATGTATAATCTGCTAATTTTGCTGCTTTTACAACGTCTGTGTACCATTGTGCAAAATCTTCATCACGACTTGTAATTGCTTTATTTTTCATATTAATCCTCCTAAAAATAAAAAGAGATGGCATTTAAGAAAGTGAAATTCACGGTACCATCTCTTATTTAACTTAATTACTTTAACGGGTTTAACCGGATTAGTTTGCTAATCACTCCAAGGTAGGAATTATTTATATGTAATATCTATTTTCACCAACCATAGACTCTCTTTAATACAGTGATAAATAATTGTGTCCTCTTCAATTGCTTTATATGGATTATACTACATGTTTTTTTTAAAGTCAATTTTTATACTTCATCTATATATTCATTTTCACACGTTAAATTTATTTTTAATTCTTTTAATGTTGTTTTATCACTTCCTGTTACTATGTATGTTGCATGGGCATCAGTTCCTTGTAATTTTGTAATTCCAGATAATGCTTTTGCAGCTGTTGGATTGGTAACTGAACTAATGCTTAATGCTGTTAAAACATCTGATAAATTTAGTCTTTCTTCTTTTCCCATTACTTTTTTTAATTTTAATATTGGTTCTATTACTGATGGTGATAGAAGATAAATATCTGGTATTTTACTAAGGTGTTTTAATGCATTTAAAATTACTGATCCTGCCGGTGTCATTAAATCTGTTTGTCTACCTGTAATTATTTTTTTTCCTGCTTTCATTGCGATTACGTGACATCCTTCTTTTTTCTTCTCTAATGCTGGTTTTACTACATCTAAGTAATTTTCATCTATATTTAATTCATTCATTAATAGGTTTATTTTTTTATATGTATCTTCATCACATAAACCTAATTTATAGTTATTAAGTTCATTGTAATATCGTCTTACTATTTCTTTTTTTGAAGCATCCTCTACTACTTTTTCATTTGATATACAAAATCCTACCATATTTACTCCCATATCAGTTGGAGAATTATATATATCCTTATTAGATAGTTTTGATAATATATTTTTTAGTATTGGAAATGTTTCTACATCTCTATTATAATTTACTGCTATTTTACCATATTTTTCTAAATGAAATGGGTCTATTATATTTACATCTTTTAAATCTGCTGTTGCGGCTTCGTATGCAAGATTTACGGGGTGTTTTAGTGGTAGATTCCATACTGGAAATGTTTCGAATTTTGCATATCCTGCATCTATTCCTCTTTTGTTCTCATGGTAGATTTGAGATAGACATGTTGCTAGTTTACCTGATCCTGGTCCTGGAGCATTAACCAAAATCAATTTTTTAGTTGTTTCAATATAAGGATTTGCTCCATAACCTTCTTCACTTACAATAGTATCTACATCAGTTGGATAACCTTTTGTAAATGTATGTATATATGTCTTTATATTATTTCTATTTAATTTTTTAATGAATTTATCAACACTAGGTTGATTATTATACATAGTAATAACAACACTATTTACATAAAAACCCATTTTTTTTGATTGATTTATTAATTTAATAATTTCTTGATCATATGTTATACCATATTCTCCTCTAGTTTTATTTTTTTCTATATCTCCTGCATTAATACAAAAAATAATTTCTAAATCATTTTTTAATTCTTTAAACATGCTTATTTTTACATCATTTTTAAATCCCGGAAGTATCCTGGCAGCATGAGAATCATCAAATAATTTACCACCTACTTCAAGATATAATTTATCAAATAATTTAAATCTTTCTTTTATTTTTTTACTTTGTATTTTTACATATTTTTTATTATCAAAACCGTTTTTCATTTTATCACTTCACTTTCTCTACTATCTAAATTATAACACATCTAAATTATTTTAAAAAAGTATTTTATTATATGTTTTTTATAATTACATTTATCAATCAATTGCATTATTATTTTAAATATAATAAAATGTTTTTAGTTGCAAATTTTTAATTATATTGAAGGGTTGTGATATAATGAAAAGTTCTAAAATTATTACTCAAAATGATTTAAATAATTGTCAAAAAATAATTAAAAAACTTAATAAGTATTATTCTGACAGGATTGTTGGACAAAACTCTCTACAGACTTCTTTATTAATCGCAATTATGGCTAATGGTCATATTCTTTTAGAATCTGTTCCTGGACTTGCTAAAACTACTGCTGCAAAGGTTCTAACAAATGCAGTTAATGGGAAATTTTCAAGAGTACAATGTACACCTGATTTGCTTCCTAGTGATATTATTGGTACACAAATGTTTAATTACTCTACAAATACTTTTGAGACTAAAACTGGTCCTATTTTTGCTAATTTCTTTTTACTTGATGAAATTAATCGCTCTAGTGCTAAAACTCAAAGCGCAACTTTAGAAGCTATGCAAGAAAGGCAGGTTACTATTGATGGTGTTAGTTATCAATTGCCTAATGTCTTTGTTGTTATTGCAACTCAAAATCCTATTGAACATGAAGGTACATATATGCTAGCTGATGCTCAACTTGATAGATTTTTACTTAAAGAAATTATTGATTATCCTAGTGTTCAAGAAGAAATAGAAATATTAAATAGATTTGAAAATAAGGTTTTTGATGATAATAAAGCTGTTTTAAAATTAAGTGATTTAGAATTTTTACAAAAAATAACTGAAAAAGTATATATTGATGATTCTATTAAAAAGTATATTTCTCAACTTATGCTTGCGACAAGACAACCACACAATTACATTGATAAGTATTTAGCTGATTATATTGAAATGGGATCTAGTACTAGAGGTGCTATTGCATTTATGCAATGTTCTAAGGCTCTTGCTTTAATTAATGGTCGTGATCATGTTATTCCTGAAGATATAAAAGCAATTAGATATAGTGTTTTAAGACATAGAATTTCTTTGAATTTTTCTGCTGTTGCTGATGATGTTTCTGTTGAACAAATTATAGACGCTATTTTTGGAGCTATACCTACTCCATGAAATTAAAATATATTAATAAAATTAAATCTTACATTTCAATGTATTCTTCTATTAAGTCTATGAACTTACTTGATGGTAAATATAAATCTATTTATAAGGGAAGAAGTATGGATTTTGATAATTTAAGAGAATATGTTATAAATGATGATATTAAAGATGTTGATTGGAAATCATCCGCAAGAAGTGGGACACTATATGTTAAGCAATTTATTGCTGAAAGAAATCATAATTTTTTATTTGTAATGGATACTGGTAAAAAGATGATGGCAGATACTGATGCTTTACTTTGTAAGAAAGATGTAGCTCTTTACTCAATGGGAGTGCTTGGTTATTTGGCTATTAATAATAAAGATTATGTTGGAATGTTATATAGTAACAATAAATTTATTTATAAACCTTTTAGACAGAATCTTTATAATTTGGAGGAATATCTGTGTGAATATGATAAAAATGTAAGTAATCATGAATGTAATATTAATGAGTTATTACATTATGTAGAAAATCATCTTTTATCTAAAATGATTATTGTAATTATTACTGATATAGTTGGTGTTAATTCTATTGATATTTCTTTATTAAATAAAATAAAAATACATAATGATATTTTAATTATTAATATTAATGATACTAATATGACTGGGCATGATGTCTTTGATATAGATTATGAAAAATATATTCCCAATTATTTTCTTATGGATAAAAAGCTTAATAGACTTGAGAAAAATATTAAAGAAAAATTATATGAAAATAACTATAAAAGGTTATTAAAATGTGGCGTTGTAATGGTGTCTATTAGTTCTATAGATGATATTGAGAAAAAGATTATTAAATTATTGGAGGAATATAAATATGCAAATAAAAACTGAATTAAATGATATGTTTTCTTATTCTTTATTTCCTGTTATTATTTTATTTGTTATTACAGTTATTTTTTTATTATATTTAATTATAATTAAAAATAATAAAAAGTATAATATAATTACTCCAAATAAAAAGAAATTATTAAATATTAAAAATAATTATTTAAATAATTTGGATATTTTATTAAATGATTATTCTAATAATATTATTTCTAAAAGAGAAGCATATCATAGACTTAGTTTGTCTATTAGAAATTTTATTTATGAAACTACTAATATAAAAGTTCAATATTTTACTTTAGAAGACATTAAATCAATTGATATCCCTATTTTATATGATTTGGTTTCTGAATATTATAATCCTGAATTTTCAAGAAAATCAGAAGGTAACTTTTATGATTCTATTGAAAGAACGAGGATGGTGATTAGTAGATGGAAATAAGATATCCATATTTAATCATTATTATAATTATATTATTTATAGTTTATTATCTATTTTTTAGGAAAAATACAAGTAAATTTTTAAAAGGTATAAAAATAACTAATACTTCTTTTCTTAAAGATACTGATTATTTTAAATATAAAATGAAAAAATATAATTTTTATAAAAGGCTAATTTTTATTTTATTTATTATTTGTTTTGTTTGTTCTTCAATTTTAATTATGAGATTATCTAGTGTTAAAACTATTAAGAATAATGAGCATAATCTTGATATTTTTTTATGTATGGATGTGTCTTCTTCTGTTGATACTTTTAATCTAGATTTGATTGATGATTATAAAGAAATGATTAAAGATTTACATGATGTAAGGTTTGGTATTTCAATTTTTAATTCTTCATCTATTGTTTTATCTCCTTTAACAGAAGATTATGATTATGTTAATGATATTTTAAATAAAATTAGTAAGTCTATTACTATAAATAATTCTTTTAAATCTAATTCATATATTGATGATAATTATCTATATCTTTCTAGTTATATTTATAGTGGTACTCTCGAAGGTAATAGTATCAGAGGTAGTTCTTTAATTGGTGATGGACTTGCTTCTTGCATATATAATTTTTCAGATGATGATTTTAAAAGTACTAAAATTATTATATTATCAACTGATAATAATTTAGAGGGGAATCCTATTGTTTCGCTTGAAGAAGCTGCAAGAATTAGTAAGAGTAAAAATATAATAGTTTATGGAATTGGTACTAATGTAATAGACAATGAAAATAAAAAAGAATTTATTAATGCGGTTAAAGTTACTGATGGAAAGTACTATGATTATTCAGATTCTTCTATTTCTAGTATTATTGAAGATATTTATTCTTTTTCTAAAACTTCTTTAAATAAACATGATGAAACCAGGAAAATTGATATTCCTAAAATACCTTTTATTATTTTATGTATTTCACTTATTGGAATATTTATTCTAAGGAAGAAGGTGTCTTAATGAAATGTTTTCCTATTATTCCTTTATGGATTGTTATACCTATATCTATAATATTTATTGTTTATAGTATTTTTTCTAAGAAAATTGATTTTATTAGTATTGCAATTATTATTTTACTTTTTATAATAAATCTTAGGATTATGATTCCTAATAATAATATAGATAATGATTTAAATAATTTAAATGTGTTATTTGTTTTTGATAATACAATTAGTATGCAAGCTTTAGATTATGATGGTAAAAATACTAGAATGTCTGGTGTTGTAGAGGATTCAACACATATTATTAATAAATTGTATGGAGCAAATTTTTCTCTTATTAGTTTTGATAATAATACGAAAGTTGTTATACCGTATACTAGGGATGTTAATTCTATAATAAATGGTTTTAATAATATAATGCCTATTGATGATTTATATGCAAAAGGTTCTTCTCTTAATATACCGTATAATACTATTATAGATTATTTAAAAAAATCAAAAGAGAAGAATAATACTAATATTTTATTTTTTATTAGTGATGGTGAAATTACAAATAATGATAAATTAAGAAATTATCATGATGTTGGAGGGTTTATTGATGATGGTGCTGTACTTGGATATGGCTCTAATAAAGGTGGTTATATGATGAGGACAACTGATTCTTCTGATAATAAATATATTATTGATAATTCTAATCATGATAAAGCAATCTCTAGAATAGAAGAAAATAATTTAAAAAGATTAGCTAATGATTTAAATATTGACTATATTCATATGAATAAAAAGAATAATATTGATGATAAATTATCTGAAATTAAATATAAAAATAATAAAAGAGTTTTATCATCTAATATGAATGATTATAATGATATATATTATATTTTTGTATTTCCACTTTTAATATTATTATTAATTGATTTTGAAAGAATTAGGAGAATGTTAATATGAGAAAATTATTATATATCTTATTTTGCTTAATATTTATTATATTTTTAAGATTATTTCTTTCTTACTCTTTAAATGAATTTATTATTTATAACTATAATAAAGGCATTTATAATGATTATTTAATAAAATTTTTGTATGTTTTGAATTTTAATCAATCATATGTAGTTTATTATAATAATGGTAATATTATGTATAAAAAAGAAAAGTATGATGATGCTTTATATTATTATCAAAAAGCTATTAGTAAAAATCCTCCAAATGATAAGATATGTGATATCAGGGTTAATATGTCTTTAACTATTATTAAGAATATTAAATCTAATGATTTGGACTATATTTATAGTCAGCTTGAAGATGCAAGAAGCAATCTTTATTTAAATAATTGTGTTTCTAAAGATAGTGATAAAGTTACTAGTAAATCTGCTAAAAAATTGGATAATGAAATTATAAAAGTAATGGAAAGTATAAAGAACTCTTCAAGTAATTATTCATATATAAAAAATGAATTAAAAAATATAGAAAGTAATGCTTATTCGTATAGAGAAAAGGAAATGTCTGGATATGAAAATATCGATGATTACTCATACTATTCTGGAAAAAATTGGTAAAAAAAGCACTTAATTATTAGTTAAGTGTTTTTTAATTTTATTATTAATAAATTCAATTAATATTATTATTCCAGATCCAATTAGTGGTATATAGAATGTAAATGTTCTAGTGAGTAACATACCTACATCCGCTAATTTTATTGAAAATAATGTTACAAATAGGTTATGAAGCATCCCTTCTGATACTCCAACTCCTCCTGGGAATGGAACCGCTTCCATTGCAACTTGAACGCTTATTTGTAGTGATACTAGAGTAATATAATCATATGAGTTATAGCCTAATGCGCGGTATACAACATATATTATTGAGAACATTGATATTCTTTGTATAAATGTAATTATAAATGCTATAAATACATTTTTTTTATGTGTTTTAATATAATCTATTTCTTCCTCATATTTTTGCATTACATGATTTATATCAATTTTCTTCTTTTTCCTTGTTAATTTATTGTACATTGACATTACTTTTTTATATAAATTTTTAGTTAATTCTTTTTTAAAGACTAATAATAATCCTAAAGATATCATTATAACATCTACTAATATTCCTAAAATAAAGAATATTTTGTAGATAGTATTAGCATTTATTAAATATGTATTATTAAATACTAATACTAATAATCCAAGTATTAATAAAATCAATTTAAAAAACACTGTATTTAGTATTAATGTTATATAACTTTTTCTTAGTGGAATATTGTCTTTCTTCATATAATATATCTGTATTGGTTGGCCTCCTGTTGAGGATGGTGTTATTCCACTAAAGAAGAATTCTACTATAGAATAAAATATTGCTTTTGATAGAGTAATACTTTTATTTAGTGTTTTTAATATATATTTTGTGTATATTCCTTGACATATGAAATATATTATCATTAGAGATGTACATATAATTATATAGATTATGTTTATGCTTTTTATACTTTCTTTTATTATAATTAATGATTCTTTATTATATATACATTTAAATGTTAAAAATAATATTATTATAAGTACTAATGTTGTAATTAAATATTTTATTGTTTGTTTAATAATATCACTTCCCTATTTTGTCACCTAATTTTACTATTGTTTCTATATCTTTATTACTATTTTCTATAATTTTTTTGTCTATATCAATATCGCTATTTATTAATAATATAATAGTTGAACCTCCAAATTCAAAGTGACCTTTTTCTTCACCTTTTTTAAATTCTTTCTTTCTTTCATTTACTATTTTACCTACTAATAATGCTCCTACTTCAATATAGCAAACTTCTTTTAAATTTTTACATTCTAAGAATGTTATTTCACGATCATTTTCATGAAAAATTTTATATCTTTTTTGAGCAATTGCTTGTACTGTGTGTAATTTTCCATTAATGTGTTTTGTTCTTATTACTTTTCCATCATCGGGATATATATAATGGTGATAATCATCTGCTGTTAATCTAAATATAAGAGCTTTTTTGTATTTCTTTTTTTCTCCTATTAACTCTTCAATTGTATAGATACTATTTTTTATTTTAAGAGTTGTATCATCTGATATATCATATACTGATAGCTTAGAATCACTTACTGATATTAATCCTTCTGATATTTTTCTTTTACCTTTTTTTAGGTCTCTTACAAAAAATTCATTAAATGATTTATAATCTTTTTTTACATAGTCATTCATATTTATGTTATTTTTTTTAATAAATTTATCTATCATTTTAACTGAATATTTACTATTTAAGAATTTTGCATATAGTTTTGATATTGGTTTTAATATTGCAATTTTAAGTATTATTCTTCCTATTACTGTATTATATAAAAATTTTAATGATTTTGATGTTTCTGTTTTAATATATTCTTTTTTATTTAAGTCGTAATACATTACTTAACTATTAGTAATAATACTGTTAGAATAATTGCTAGTATTGGAATTATAACATATGCAATACCTTTTAATTTTGGTATCTTAATATTTGCAATAAATAGAAAGCCTATTAATAATGTAACCATTATATACATTATACAAAAAATATCTTCAGGGATTACTCCATGTAATAAACCTAGTACTGGATATATAATTGCTGTAGAAGTTACTGGTAGTCCTGTATATGTACTTACTGGACCATCTAAATTAGCATGTATGTTAAAATATCCTAGTCTTGATATTCCGCAAATAATGAAGAATGCATAAATTACTAAATCTAATATAGTTGTTAGCCCTAATGATAGCATGATTATTATTGGTAATACTACAAAATTTACTGTATCTGCCAGTGAATCAAGTTGTACTCCAAATTCTTTTTCTTCTTCTGTTCTTTTACATGCTCTTGCTACTTTTCCATCAAACATATCACATATTCCTGCAAGCATTAAGAAAATTAATGAAAATCTTAAGTATCCTATTTCAGAAAACGCTATTTTTGTGAATGCAAAATACATTGATATTGTTGCGAATATAACCCCCAAGTATGTTAGTATTGTTGATTTTTTAATATTTACTATAAACATATTTACTCTCCTCTTCCTAAAATATTTTTATTATAGTATGTTGATTTCTTTTTAAGTTCGTTATCAAGTTCTTTAACACCATATTTTTCTGCTAAAGTTTTTTTGTTTGAATATAGGTTTACCCCTAAACCTAACCTATCCTCTTCTATTATACCACCTATTGAGCTAATTATGGTAGGATAAGTATCTAATGACGTAAAAATTCTGTCTTTTTTATCATTTTTATTTACAGAGTTTATTATACAGAAGTACATTGTTCTATCCTTAAACATATTGTAATTTATAAAATTACTTTGCATTGTAAGGTGATCTCCCATTATTACAATTGTTGTATTGTCATAAAATGGTTGCTTTTTTACATATTCTATAAATTCTTTAATTAGTTTTGATGTTGTTGCATAGGCATTTTCATACTGCCTTTTATATTTTGTTTCTGAATAATTTCCTACATATCCATCTACAAAGTGTGTATCAATTGTAAGTAACTCTAAATTAAATGGTTTTTCTTCTTTTGATAACTTTTCTAATCTGTCTTTTGCTATTTCAAATATATATTTATCATTAAATCCCCACTTACCATAATCATCTTTTTTTAATTTATAATTATAATTATTAAGGGTTGATGGATCTATTATTTTGTAATCACCATGATTTTTATAGAAGTAATCAAGTCCACCATATGATGTTCTTGCTCCTGAAATTATTTCATTATTATAATTATTTTCTTTTAAATAATCTCCTAATGTGTAATTGTTTTTCATAAAATTATTTTTTGAATATCCATATCTATCTAATCCAATTTTAACAGGTACTCCTGATCTATTTGTGATAATGGAGCCTGTCGTATAGGATGCTCCGTGAAGCATATACATTCCTTTTTTATTATTGAATGTCGATGTATCTTTATCTTCTAATATGTCGTGTAGTTCATTTATCAATTCATAATCCCATATTCCATTTTGTTCTTTAGTAAAAAGCGAATATTCAAGCGATTCTACAGTAATAATTATAAGATTTCTTTTGTTGTTATTAAGATTTATTTTATCTTTCGAGGGTTTTATATAATTATTTTTTATAAAATCAGATTTTTGACTCATATAATATAAATACTCTGGTATACCTACACTATATATTAAAAGTGCTATTGAAATTATTAAACATGTAATTGTATATAGCCATTTATGTTTATTAATATGTATTTTTTTATCTATCTTACTATTTATCTTTATGCGTTTTAAATCATAAAAACACACTATAATTAATATTGATAATAATATAATTATTGGTATACATATTTTTAGAGCTGTATATAAAGGACTTAAATCAGCATTATCTAAATTACTTATAGAGTAGAATACCAGTGTTTCAAATTTTGTATCTGCAAGAGTATACTTTACATAGAATGATGCTACTATTATTATTGCTGTTAAAACTAATATAAATATATTGAATATACTACTTTTTTTATCTTTCATATTTACCTCTTACACTCAATATTTTAATTATAACTTTTTTATGATAAAAATACAATTATAAAACTTAAAAAAGGATGTTTTAATTTAAAACATCTTCTTTATTTTGTTAATTGCTCTTTTCATAAAACTTCTTTTTTTATTAATTCTTTCTATTTCTTCATGTATTTCGTATATATCTTTGTTTTCAATATTAATACTTTCATCTTCAATCATACAAATATATTTATCTAGATTTTCAAAATACATTGATTCTTCTAAACAATAAAGAAGTATATATTTTATTAACATTCTTCTAAAATAATCATCATAATAGCAATAATTATTTTCTAATGTTTCCATATCTTGAGAATTGTTTATATCAAGTATTGCTTGTAGTTGCATAAAAAGTATTTCTAGTATAAATAAATTGGTTGATTCTCCATTTATTTTTATTTTATTTACATTTTTAAATATTGATCTTATTTTATTTATATATTCTTCTTTTTTAATTTTTAGTTTTGGGTCATTGTTATAGTAGACATTTTCATTATAGATATTATCATTGTTATTATTTTTTTCTGATAGTATTTCTTTAGCTTCATTAAGTTTTTTTGACATTTCTTCTGCATTTGTTGCATTACATATATCTGGATGCCATTTTCTCATTAATCTTTTATAATTTTTATTTAGTTCTTCTTTAGTAAAACCTGATTTTAATTCTAATAATTGTAGTGCTTCATTGTATGTCATATTATTCCTCTCCCCTTTTTTTATGGTGGATATTCTATCATATTTTTCTTTTTTCGTCAATTTTCATATAAAAAAGACTGTGTATTAGTCTTTGTTATCTGTATTTAAATATATATAAATATCTTTTGCTTCTTTGATATCATATCCTAAATCTTGCATTATACTTATGTATGTATCAAATTTTATTGCGTAATACCACTCTTTTTTATTTGTAATTGTTTTAATTATTTTCTTTTTTTGTTCATCTTCTATTTGATTGACTCTAAATTTTATGTCCTGTTCTATTTTTGATTTCATCTTCATCAACCCATTTCCTATAAATATTTTCTCTTGTTTTTCCTGTAAAAGCATATTCACCTGATAAGAATCTTTCTTTTATTTTATCAAAATTTAATTCTTCATTATTTTTATCTGATGTTATTACTATGAATTTATTTGTTTCTGGTAACATATTTATATCTTTATCATTATATATAATTACTATTGCTAATTCATATGTTTTATCATTTTGTTTTGGTTTTTTATTTACTATAAATTCAATATTACATACATCTTGATTATCTTTGAACATACTTTTTTGTATTCTTCTTATTAAATTCATTATATCCAAATATCTTAAATTAGATTTATTAATTATCTCTTGAATCATTGTTATTCTTTCTTTTACAGAAATATTATTGTCCCTTTGATATTTATTTTCATATATTTCTAGTGCATCTTGAAATTGTATTTGTTCTTTACTCTTTTCAAAATGTTTATCTACTATTTTAAGTTGTTTTTCTATTTCATTGATTATTCTTAGGGGTGTTTCCTTTTTTGGCCTAAAATTTGATACTTTTCCATATGATTTTTCCATTGACATATCTGATTTCTGAAGTCCATGTCCTGCATCTGCTTCTATTATTACATCGTCTATTTTAAAGTTTACTTTCATATGTGAATTTTTATAGTCTATATTTTTTCTATCATTGTAGTCAACAATTTGATATGGTAATTCTAATAATTCTAAAAATTTTGAAAATAACATTGTAATTTCAGTACAAATTACTTCTGAGTTTGGTTCTATATTATTTAATCTATTTATATCTGAATGATCTATTTTTGGACTTGCAATATCAGGTTTATCTTTTCTTAAGTAGCTGTAACAATAATAATCTTCATCATATGAAAACATTTGACATAGTCTTCTATATATATAATATGCTTTTTGTAGTTTATTTAAATTATTTGGCATATTTTCTAATACTTTGTTTTTTAAATTTTCATCTAATTTGAATTGTTCAGATATATTTTTTGCTTCTCGAAATTCTTCTTTTATTGTGATATTTTCTTTGTATTCGTAGTTAATTCTTTTTATGTTATTATTAATAATTTCTCTTTCATTTTCTGATATATTAAAAATTTTTAATAACTCTTCTTTAAATGTAAAACCATCATATAATTTATTATTAATTGTTTTATAAATTGTTTTGCCATTTATTCCTTTAAAATTATCTGTTTGAATCATATAATTTATATTTTCAGGAGAAGACTTTAATATTTCAAATAAATCTTTATATGTTAATTTTCCAATTACTTTCTTACTTGAATATAGATTATATAAATATTCATTTGATGTATTATTAATTAATTTACTGTAGGCTCTTTTTTGCCACCACTTAAGATTTTTCTTATTATCATTATAATATTGTATTACTTCTTCTATTTTTATGTTTATTTCTATTAATGTACTTTCAGGGTTTAATTGAATATAGAATACAAAATCAGGTACATATTCATTCTCACTTCTTTTTAATACATTTTTTATAATGTTTTTATTTGATGCTAATTTTTCTAGAATATATTCTTTAATTATTATAATTAATTTTTCTTCAGATATTGGATTTTTTTCTATTATTTCTTGAATAACATTAGAATTAATTATCCAGTCTGTTCCTATTTTAGTAAATGTTTCCATAAATGCTCCTTTTATTTTGTATCTATATTTCCTCTAAATACTACATATTTATCATATAAATATTCTAATATGAAGTTTGCAATCATATTAATTCCTGTTGTTAAATATTCATTAACGTGAAGATTTTTAACTAAGTAATTTCCTCCTATTGTTGTACAAGGGGTGAATACTAAATAGAATAAAAATACTTTAAACATTGCTTTTGGAATGTTTGTGGTTGATTTAAATGTATATTCTCTATTTAATGTGAAATTCCATATTATACTTGCAACTAATGCAGTTAAATAACATATCCAATATCCTAAATTTGTTAATTCATTTAATAAAGTAAATAATAATATTTCAATTATACCTGCTGAAATTGAAAATAATGTAAATTTAACTTTTCTCATTAATTCTTTCTTATTGAACATAAATACTCCTTTATCCTAGCACTATATCTAAAATCATCATTATAATAAATCCTATTGAAAAACCGATTGTACCTAAATTAGAATGTTTTCCTACTTGTGATTATGGTATAAGTTCTTCTACTACAACATAAATCATTGCCCCTGCCGCAAATGATAATAATATTTTTTCGATTTTTTTATTTATTTTTTCTTTTAGAAAGAATACCATTGCAGCACCTAATGTTGTTCCAATAAAAGGGATTAATAGAGCAATTATTATGTTCATGCTATTTCCTCCGTTTGTTTTTTATTCTTTATGAGAGTGTTTGATGTTATATATGCAGTAATTGGTATTACTGATATACATCCTATTGCACTAAACATTATTTTAATTATTTCACTAGCAAATGTTTTTGAGTTAATTATATCTATAAAGGAATAGTTACATTCATAGTACCAAATTACTAATGTCATAAATTCACTTAGGAATGCAAATAACAAAGTATTCATACTGGTACATAGAATATCTTTTCCTATATTCATTCCTGATTTAAATAATTCTTTTTTTGATAGGCTTTTATTATTTGTATAAACTTCGTATAATGCTGAAGATATGGCTATTGCGGCATCTACTGTTACTCCTATTAATCCTATTAGAATTAACGCTATTGTAATATTTGTAAAATCAATATTTACATCATATGAAAACATATTTATTTCTTCATATGCTTCTTCTCCAAATCCGGCAATTCTTGATATATTTGTCATTATAAATATTAATACTGATAATATTAAAATAACTACTATCACTGATTTTATTGCTGTTTTTGTTTTTATGTTTTCTCCATTTACAAAATATAATATTACATATGATATTAATAGACATCCTATTAATGCACATATTATTGGATTTATTCCTAGTGCCATTAGATAAAATAATATTATTAAAATAATAAAATTAAATATTAACCCTAAGAATAGTTTTATACCTCTATTTTTATCTATATATAACATTAAAATAAGTAAAATGATTGCTAAAATAAGATTCATTTACTCACCTCTTTATATATTTTAATAGATAGATATGTTGTTATTGGAATAGTTAATATGATTCCAATACTTCCTACTAAAAATCTTGATATTTCTAATGAGATGTTTGTTGTTAAATAATTATAAAATGAAAAACCATTTCTTATTGCTAAAATAAATATTGGTAATCCAGAACAAATATATGTAAAGAATAATACATTACTCATTGTACTCATGATATCTTTACCAATCTCTTTTGCTGATTTTCTTAGTTGTTTATTAGTTATTTTTGGATTTTTACTAATTAATTCTGATATTGATGAAGATATTGTTATTGCGACATCCATTGATGCTCCTAATATTCCAATAAATAATTCTGGAATAATAATATCTTCTACTGGAACTGTTAGAAAAGATAATTCATTAAAATTTAATCCTGAATATTTTGTTTGTTTAATTACTATATAAGTTATTATTAATACTACTAATGATGTTGTAATTGTTGATAGTACGGCAACACTTGTTTTTTTATTTATTCCTTCTGCTATAAATAATGATATAGTTGTGAATAGTATTGATTCTATAATACTTATTATAAGGAGATTTGCTCCTTTAAAATAAAATAGTAATCCTAGATAAAATATAGTTGTATTGATAATTACACTAATTATTGATAATAATCCTTTATAATTACCTACAAGGTATAGTGAAATGATAAATATAATAAGCATAATACATATATAAAAATCTCTTTTTAGACCTTTTATATTATTATCTTTTATGAAGGCTTTATCATTTAATTTATATTTATCTGTTATTACTGATGATGATGTCTCTTCATATTTAACTGTTATTTCTTTTCCTTTATCTTTTGTATTTGTTATTACTCCTTTTATTTCTTTTGTTGTATATTTTTCTTTTATACCTAAGTTATTTATTGATGTGTCTTCTTTTATTTTCTTTATGTTTGTTATTTTAATTATTTTTTCTTTATATAAAAAGTCATCATTATATACAAATATTAATGAAAAAATAGATATAATTATCATGATTATTAATAACAATGTTTTCTTTTTCATAATATTCTCCTTTTGTTGTTATTAAATCAAATAACTATATCTATTTTATTGATTCATATAACATATTTGAAAATTTATTCTTCTTATATGTTATTTTATCATATTTAATTGTTTTTTAGTAGTACTATTATTACTATTCATTTCCTTTCAGACTTGTTACCATATCAATATTATTAACTTTTCTTGATAAGAATCTTGATACTAAATATGATACTATAAAAAATTTATTTAAAAACGACTTAGTATAATAACTAGGTCGTTTTATAATATTTTTATTTTAATTATTTTTTAATTTTTTTACCATTTGTTTTGCTTCTTTAATATCATTTTTATTTACTCCAGGATTTAGCCTTAATGGAATTCTTGGTTCTTTTGTAATATTTATTTTTGGTACACTTTTTAGTTGCTCCAAACTATATTTTGTTACAGGTATATCGTAAATACTTACTTTATAGTCGTCTTCTTTAACAAACACTATTTCAACACCTTGAATAGTAATGTTACCATTGTTTATTCTTACAATTAACATAGGTTCATCAACTTTTAAATTAAAATCTATTGCTGAATAATCAATGTTTTTGAAACTTTTTTCAGCATATTCTATAAACCATGGATTATCTCTTAAATATCTTCCAACAGATGATTCTGGATCTTCTATTTCTCTTTTAAAAGCTTGAATATTTTTTGATAAATTTTCTTTTATATAATTATGAATTTCTTCTTTACTTGGAATTACTTCTTGATTATTAATTGGAATACCTCCTGATAAAGAAACATAGTAAATTTCTTCTTTATTATTATTATTACTATTACCTATAAATTTTAATAATTCATCATATGTCATATGTTTAATGTGCTCTATAGGTTCTTTTATACTACTAACTAACAATGCTTGATTATTATCTTTTACAGCATAACTTTCTAACCAAAAGCCATCTCCTATTCTAATGTATGGTTTATCAAAGTCTAAAATTTGATTAGTATAGGCAAATTTTTTAAATAATATTCTTGAGTAATGTGTTGGTATATTAGAATAAGGGAATTGTTTTCTTCTTTCATCTTCCAGATATTTGTTTACATATATTCTTGATTCTGGTGTATGATGATATAACATACCATCTGGACTTACTATTGTTAATGCATTTTGATATGGTATCATTACTTGAACGCAGTCATTTCCTACATAATGATTCTTTATTTTTTGCACAAATTCATTTGTTTTTTTCATATAAAGAATTCCTCCTTACGGGTTATTTTATCATATTTTTCTTTTTTTTAAAAATAAATCTTTATTTTAATTAAAAAAGAGCCAGATGACTCCCTTTTGAATTATTATATTTTATTATACTCTTCATCAACTACTTTTTCACACCATTCAGTTTTAGTATTATCTCCTGGAACTTCTACTGCGATATGACTAAACCATGAATCTTTTTTTGCTCCATGCCAATGTTTTATATTTGCGGGTATTGTAATTACTTTTCCTGGAGTTAGACTAATTGCTTCTCTAACACTACTTTCTGCGTCTTTTGGTTGTAACATAAATGTTCCAATTCCAATACATGGTATTTCTATTCCTTTATTTAATTTTTCATTCGTAATTTCTTCTCCTTTAATATTTATGTTTTTATGTAAACTTATTTTTTTGAATAATATTTATCTATAAAACCTATAATGTCAGAATTATTTTCCTTTACTTTTTCTATAGAAAGTAGTTCTTCTAATGTATAAAAATCACCTTCAATAGAAGAATTATTAATTTCATAAAAATAGTGATGGTAAATTTTATTTTTTTTATTTGAAACAGAATATTTTTCATGAATTTTATCAAATAATAATTTTATTTCATCTTTATTTACTTTGACATTAAAATTATTATTTACATATTTTATAATATCTTCAATATTATTACCTTTTATATTTGGAAATAATAACATACCCCATCTATCATCATATATATTTAAATACTTGTTGACTTTTTTTACTATTAGAATTGAATGAACGTGTTCCATTTTTATTCCTCCACTAATATTTTCTAGATTATTTTCATATTAATTATAACATAAAAAAATTAAACATTTAGTTTAATCTTTTTATTTAATCACTTACATCTATATCAAGAGTAATACTTATATCATATTCTTTATATTTATTTTTTACTTCATCATCTATTTTTTATTACTTCTTTTTCTCTTTTGCTTTTTACTTAATTTCACCTTATTATTTATTATTAATATATTTTATTGCTTCTGTTGCAGATACTGCCCCATCACTTGTTGCTGTTACTAATTGTCTAACTTCTTTTGTTCTATTATCACCTGCAACAAAGATTCCTGGTATGTTTGTATTACAATTTTCTCCTGCAATTATATATCCATCTTTATCCATTTTTATTACTTTTTCAAAGTTTTGATTTTCTGGTATTCTTCCTATTGCAATGAATAAGCCTGATATATTTATTTCTTTTATACTACCATCTTTATTAGTTATCTCTATACTATTTAATCTATCTTCACTTATAATTTTTGTAATATTACTATTATAAATAAATTCAACATTCTTTTTTTCTTTTAGAAGATTTAAAGTTGATTCAACTCCTCTAAATTCATCTCTTCTATGAATTAGATATACTTTATTAGCAATATCTGATAAATAAAGGGCATCCTCTAGAGCTGTATTTCCACCTCCTACAACGGCAACATCTTTATTTTTATAAAATGCTCCATCACAGGTAGCACAATATGATATTCCTTTTCCTATTAATTCATCTTCTTTATCTAAACCTAACTTTCTATTTTCTGATCCAGTTGCTAGGATTATTGTTTTTGTAGTATATTTATTTTTTGCTGTAATAACTTCTTTTTCTTTATTATCTTTTATTTCTATTACTTTTTCAAATATTATTTCTGCTCCTAAATCTTTTGCTTGATTATATAATTTAGTTGCAAAATCAAATCCTGATATGTGTCTTTCTACTGGATAATTTTCTATATCTAATGTATTTATTATTTGACCACCGTAGTTTTTTGCTTCTAAAACTAATACTTTCTTTGATGCACGTCGTGCGTATATTGCTGCTGTTAGTCCTGCTGGCCCTGCTCCAACAATTATTATATCGTACATTATTCTTCTCCTATGAATTTTTCTAATTCATCTTTTGATATTAATCCTACATTTCTTTTAATTTCTTTTCCTTTTTCAAATAATACAAGACATGGAATTGAAAAAACATTATATTTTTCAGCCAATTCATCTTCATCATCAATATTTACTGATGCTATCTTAATGTTATCATTGTCTTTTATCATTTCTTCTAAAATTGGTTTCATCATTTTACATGGGCCACACCAATCAGCATTAAAATCTACTAATACTTTTTTATTACTTTTTATTATTTCTTTTTCAAAATTATCTTTATTTATTTCAATTAATCCCATTATTCATTCTCCTTTTCAATATTTATTAGTATTTTATAAATAATTTTATATAAGTATTCTGCTTCTTCCTTTGATAAATCTATACATTGTGCCATTTTTTCTGGAATATTTATTGCTTTGTCTTTTAATTTTAAACCTTTTTCGGTTATTTTTATTTCTAAATTTCTCTCATCTTTAGTTGATTTTGTTCTTGTTATATATTCTTTCTTTTTTCTTTTTATTACCTTCTTTCTATTTTTCTTCCTCTTTATATTTTTCTACTTTCATATGTAAATTATATTTTTTTCTGAGTTCTGCTATTTCTTGCATCATCTCTGATTTGTGATGAAAATCAAGTGCTTCTTGATTTTTCCATTTATCTATTAATAATACTGTTTCTTTATCTTCTAATGGATAAAAATATTCATATTTTTCATTTCCATCTTCTTTACGAATTCTTTCTACTATTTTTCTATCTATCATTTCTTCTACAAACTTTTTTGCATTACCGTTATCCCCTTTATAATAAATGTTTATTGTAATACTCATACTTTCTTCCATTCTATTGGTTTTCTTCTTCTAAAATGATATCTTCTAGATATCTATTCATTTTTATTTCTTTTGGCTTAATATTATCTGGCAGTTTTTCTTTTAAATAATATTTTAATTCTAAATATGGAAAATTAATACCTGCTAGCGTCGATGAATATATTTGTCCTTGAATCCTAATGTTTATTTCAATCAATTTTAATACTTTATTTTTATCATAAGCTACTTCAAAACCTATATTTCCATCAAGTTCTAATAATTTTGTTATTTTTTTACAATAATTTAGTACTTCTTTATTATTTTCTATTTTACAACTTAATGTATTTCCAATTTCAAAATCAAGAACTTTGCCAGCAACAGAGTATAGAGTTTGACCTTTATTTGCTAGAACATTTACATTATATAAATCTCCTTCTATATATTCCATTAGAATCATCTGTGGTATATTTTTACATTTTTTCATTGATTTTATTAAGAATTCATAATCAATATATTTTGAATTAGGTTTATTATTGAAAAGATAATTTTCATAATCTATATTATTTTTTATTATTCTAAATCCTCTACTACCACTTGATATAATTGGCTTATAACATAATGTGTTTTTTGGGTATCCTAATAATTTACAACTATTTTCTAATTCTTTAATTGTTTCAAATTTATAATTGTTAGGAACATCGATATTATTTTCTTTTAAAAAATTGTAAAGTTTATATTTATCTTGTACTAATTCTATTTTACTTGCATCATTTATACATACAATTATATTTTCTTCTCTTAATTTTTCTTTATTTTTTGCAAGTATTAATAATTCATCATCTACTAGTGGTATTATAAAATTAATTTTTTCTTTTTTACAAATTTCAATTAATGTTGGTATATATTCTTCATCTGATGCTTTTTTATATTGATAAAATTTATCAATGTATTTATTTGATACATTTTTTTTAATATCTACACCTACAACATAAATGTTTCTTTCTTTAACTTCTTTATAATTTTTAATGATACTTGGTGCTACAATTGCTCCACATCCTGTAACTAATATTCTTAAGTTATTCATATATTTCACGCTCAAATGCAGTTATATATGCTTCTGCATATTCAAGTTTTGCTTGACTTCCTCTTAATGTTGCTAGTGCTTCAATTGTATTTGTACTTCTTGGATGTGGGTATTTTCTTAGTGCTCCATCGTAGTATGAAAGTGCTTTTATCTTTGCATTCAGTCCTTCTTTTTTTATTTCATAGAAATAATTTGGAGAAAATGATATATTATTTGCCCAATCTGTTGCGGATAATACTTCCATATACATATATTTTTTTATTTCTTTTTCTTTATCATTTCTTTGAAATAGACGTATTGCTTCATCGCAACAATCACTTGTTATTTTATGGTCAATATTTATATCACTTTTATAGTGCGTTATTACGACATCTGGCTTAAATTTTTGGATTGCTTTTTCTATAAATTGAACAAGACTAAGGTGATCAATTGTATTTAATTTTATATTGGGATATGTTCCAAATATAATATTCTTTTTAGATACTCCTAGTGATTTTAGACTATTAATGGCTTGTTCTATTATATTATTGTTTGTTATATTTTTTCTTGCTTCTGCATTGGAACACATAAAACAAACATATATATTGTTATTTTTTTTAATTAAATTATATATCATACCACCTGCTGCTAATACTTCATCATCTGGATGTGCAACTACAAATAAATAATTCATGTAAAAACTCCCATCATTTAAAGTGTGTTAATTATTATAACATATATAAATATGCATACCTAATAATTATTATAATATTTATTATTTTTCAAAAGAAATTTTAATATTTTCTTTTCCTAAATCAGGCAGATTATCAATATGTCCTATTTTTGTATATCTATAGTTTGTTTCAAATGATTCATAAAATATAACTAGACAGTTATCTCCATATAACATTACATCTCCTTTTTCTATTTTTTTAGGTTGATATATGTTAGTTGTTAATGATTCATTTATATATACATATTTTTCATTTCCATTTAATTCATTCATCATATATTCTTGAGGAAGGGTTTTAATAAATTCTTCTACTGTTTGATTATTTTCTAAATTTAGCTTATATGTTTTGTCATGTATTTTTGCTTTAATTTCTGTCATCTTTAAATCACTCTTTTCATTTTTATTGTTTTCTTTTGTTTGATTATTATTGTTTATACATCCTGTAAGTATTATTGAACACATAATCAAAAATAATATTATTCTTTTTTTCATAGTACTTCCATCCTTATAATTATTTGATTCTTATTTTATTATTTTTATTCTTTTCTTTCTGTATTTATTTTATCAAAAAAGACTAGATTTCTCTAGCCTTGTATATAATTATTTTTTGTATATAGTTTTTATAAATTCACTGATTAAATCACTATTTTTACTTTTTTCAACTAGTTCTTTTCCTAATTCAATATTATCTGTAATGATATTGTCTACATCCATATCAATCATATTATTTATACTCTCTTCTGTATTTACAGTCCAAGCATATAATTCTTTACCTTCATTGTGTACTCTGTTTACTAGGCTTTCATTTACATTTGATGCTTCTACACTAAATGCATCTGCATATTTTGCGTCTGTGATGTTTCCTATTGCGATACTCATTACATATACAGTTTTAATCTCTTTATCAACATTTTTTACATTTTCTAATACGCTATATACTTGTGATGTGATAACACATCTATTTTCAAAATTATATTCTTTAATTAAGTCTACGACTTGTTTTTCAAAATCAACTTCTTCTCCTGTTGGCTTTAATTCAATATTAAGTCTAATATTATTATCTTTTGCATATTTTAGGACATCACTTAATAGAGGTATTTTTTCTCCTTTAAATTTTTTATTGAAGAAGCTTCCAGCATCAAGTTTTTCAATTTCACTATAGTCCATATCAATAATATCTTTATTTACACCTGTGACTCTGCCTAAATTTGTGTCATGTGATACTACTATTTGCTTATCTTTTGTTTGTTGTACATCTAATTCTATCCAATCAGCTCCGAGTTCTTTTGCACCTACAAATGCAGACATAGTGTTTTCTGGATACTTAACACTTGCTCCTCTATGAGCAGTTATTTCCATTTTTCTGATATATTTTATATTAAGATTAGTTTTACCTGTAATTAATTGATATGTAAATAAACTAGCTCCTATTAATATTAATGTAGATATTACTATCATAATATATTTAAAAAGTTTATTTTGCTTTGTATCTTTAATGATTTGTTTATATTCTATATGTTTTATCTTTTCTTTTTTATCTACCTTATGTTTGTAGAATAAAGCACTAATTGTTGCAAAGCTCACTGCATTAGATATGATACTGGATATAATTAAGCATATCATTATATAAAGTGATACAATTGATATAAATATACTTTCTAGGACTTTTATATTATTAAATATTTTTATTATTAGAACAATTATTAATATACCTACTGCCATAAATATTACATATGCAATTGATAATAATATTTGAACAAAAAGTATTTTTAAGTTGTCTATTAATCTGCTTCCTTTAATTAATTCTTTACTATTCTTTCTTGCTTCTTTGAAATTTTTGTCTTCAAGAATCATATAATTAAGAGAATAAAGCCATTTTGACATAATAGATAATAGTAATATATATGCGAGCATGTATATCGTTGATAGTGTATAGTTTGATCTTATAAAATCCATTATAAACTCAGGTATTTTAATTGATGTCACTACGTTTGAACTAATACCTATATTCAAAAATGGCATCAAAAATAATACTAAAAATGCTACTGATATGTTTTTTAAATTAAATATTTTTTTACATTTATTTAATGATAATTTTATTAATTCTTTAAGAGATATTTTTTCTTTTTTATATGAAATATCAAATAATATAATTATTGTACTTATATCAAAAATTGTTACAACTGTTAAATATATAATAAGTAGAATTAACATTATTATTGTTATTGGATTTAATAAATATTTAGTAATGTTTTCTAAAGTTAGATATGTATAACCTGTTAATTTCATTGATAAATTAAATCCTAGTATTGCAAATGGTATTAATATAATACTAAGTAATAGTTTGTATATGACTTCAAATTTAATTAATGTTCCCAGATTGTATTTTATCATGTTTGTAATATTTTTAATGTAATTATTTTTCATTATTTTCACTCCTTTATTTACTTTTTTCTAATTGTTTAACAACTTTATTGAAATGGAAAAATATTTTTATTGTTTTCCAAATTCCTTTGCCTTTAAAATATTTTTTACTTGCGGCTTCTATTCCTTCTATACTAATAGAATAACCCATTTTATTTGCTGCTTCAACCGTTATTTCATTTTTTTTATTTTTGTCTGCATTTCTATTTATACCTCCATTTTTATAAAAATCTCTAATAAAATTGTCATCTTCAAATAATTTTTTTATAAACTCATCTTCATTTTTCACTTATTCTATACTCCTTTTTTATATTATATCAGTTCAATAACAAAATCCTTAGTTTAGCTATATTACTTTACGATTAAATTATTTCTTATTACTTTTAGAATCTTTTTTTTCTTCTTTAGTATCTTCTTTAGTATTTTTTATATCTATAAATATGTCTTTAAATTTTCTTTCTCTAATTTTTGCTGATACATCCATTGTTTTATAAGCAACTAGTAAATCTGACATTCCTGTATATATAAATATAACTCCCCAGACAACCATTGAAAAGCTTGAGAATAGAAGTAATATTCCTAAAATAATTGTTGCTAAGTTAATAATTATATATAATGCTGAAGAATTGTTAGTTTTATTAACTATATTTTTTAATGGTTCTATATATTTACTTCCTTGAGTTTCCATTTCTTTATCGATTTCTTTATTAACCTTTTTATCGCTAATAATTTTTTCATACTTTTTAGCAATTTTCTGTGTATATTTTGATACTCTATTTAAATTTAGTACATTTAATATATTTATTAAACCGTTATAAATGATAAATAATGACAATAATAATTGGATATATGCAGATATAAAATCTGGGTATATATATGTAATTATTCCAATTATTAATATAATTAATGATATTATGATAGACTTTATATTTTTTGGTTTTTCGCATAAGTTTGCTATAAAGGTTGAAAATGATGCTAAAAGAACAATCATTATTAAACTTCTTGCTATTCCTGTTAGTGAAGAATTAGGATTTAAAATAATTGTAATTCCATCTACTACTAGAAATAAAGCAATTATTAATTTGCTTCTCATTAAAATTTCGACTGTTTTTGTTGCTTTTTCTACTTTCTTTAGCGTTTTTTCAATATTTATTTTCTTTTTCATAAATTTTCTCCGTTCATTATATTAAATTTATATTAGATTTATAATAGTTGTTATTTATTTAAATTATATCAAAAAAATAAAGGTCGGTTAAGTATTAATTGTTAATTTATTATAAAAATAGACATTAGAATTTCTAATGTCTATTTTAATTATGTTTTTTATATTGACTATTTATCTATTTTTTATAACTTTAATCCTTATTATATAATATTTTTATTTCTATTTAGCAATTAGTTTTTAATGTTTTATATCTTCTTGCGGCTATATTATAACATTGTTTATTATTTAAATTTAAAAAAGTTTGTAATTTGAAATCCTGTTGGCATCGGAATTGTAAGCATATATATGATTCCTAAAAAAAGAATGATTACTGAAAAAATAAATAGTATTTTACGGCTTTGAAAATCTTTAATAATTCCAACTATTCCTAATAAAAATAATACAAGGGAATAGATTACTGTAACTAGCTTATATGAATCTCCACGTAAATTATCCTGTTTCCCTTCCTCCATTACTTGTTGTGATTCATCTAGTAATTTTTTAGCATCTTCAAAATAACTATTTATAAACTCTTCTTTTTCAAATGGTGATGTTTTATCTTCTATAATGTTTGTTGATGAAATAAATTTTAATAGTTTTGGAGAACAACTACTATCTTTAATTTTTTCTATTTTAGATTTGATAACTTTTTCTTCATCATAATTACCATTTTCTCTTGCATTTTCCATGTCTATTTGCAAATTCAAAATGGTGTTCCATGTAAATAAGTCTGACAGATATATCTGCGCTGCAACATTATATTCTGAATTAGCTTTAGCTGCCAAATTATTACTTTTGGTAAAATTTATTGCTTGTATTCCACTATGTAATGATCCTATCCATCCTGCCCATGCTACTAAAAGAGTTGTTAATCCTAAAAATACTGCAACTAAAATTCTTAATTTTTTTTCATTAATATATTCTTTTGCCTCTCCAATTTCTTCTTTTTTTATTATTTTTTTCATATTTTCACCCTTTATTTACTATTTATTATTTTTCTTCTTTACTACTGCCAATTATATATGCAGGTTCATCTTTAAATCTATCTATATTGGGATTATATCTTAAATTATTTTGTTGTTCTTCATTAAAATCTTCATTTTTTGATATAAATTTATCTGTATCAATTTGATTTTGAATACTATTCTTAAATATATTTTTTAATTTTTCTTTTATTTGTTTTTTATTAAATGGTTTTGCAATATAATCAATAAAACCTTCATTTATATATTTCTCTTTTGCTCCTGCAATAGCATCAGCTGTTAATGCTATAGTTGGGATATTAAAGTTTGGATTTTCTTTTAATTTTGAAAGTGTAGTTTCTCCGCTCATATTTGGCATCATTATATCCATTAATATTAAATCATATTCATTACCATTTTTAATTTTATTTAGACATTCTAAACCATCACTACATTCATCAATTATTACTTCAAAATCATCTAAAGCTTTTTTTGCTACTTTTATATTCAAATTATTATCATCAACTATTAATATTTTTTTACCTGTAAAAGATATTTTATCACTATCCAATTCTTCTATATTATCATTTTTATTAATATCTTTTATAATTGATACTTGAGAGGTATTATCCATTTCCTGTACTTGTTTCGGACCAATCATCTTACTAATTTTCTGAGGAATTTGTACTACAAATAGCGATCCTTTTCCAAATTGAGATTGAACATTTATTTTACCACCCATCATATCGACAAGTGCTTTTGTTATCGCAAGACCTAATCCCGTGCCTTCTGTTGTTGAATTCTTTTCTATATCTAATCTTTCAAATTTAGTAAATAATTTGTTAATATTTTCTGCTTTTATTCCTCTACCAGTATCTCTTACGCTGATTATTAAATTACAATTATTATCTTTATTAATACATTTAGTAGTTAATTCTATTTCACCTTCCTCTGTATATTTGATTGCATTTGTAAGTAAGTTATTAATTATTTCTTTTATGTGCGTTTTATCCCCTATTAGTTCATATGGAAGGTCCTCTGCAATATTTAATTTAAAATTGATATTCTTTTCACCTATTCTTACGGCATCTACCTTTGATAAAGTCTCTATTTCTTTTCTAAAATTATATGGTACTTCAACAATCTCCATTTTATTACTTTCTATTTTATTGATATCTAGAATATTTCCAACTATCTCAAGAAGTGTTTGAGATGCTTCTAAAATATATGTTGCATCTTCTACAATTTCAGGATTAGCAGTATCTTTGTGTTCTTGTATATCTTCACTAAAACCAACAATTGCATTAAGAGGGGTTCTAATTTCATGAGACATACTCGATAAGAAATCACTTTTTGCTCTATTCGCACTTTCTGCTTGATTTTTTGCTATTTCCATTTCATTTAACATCTTCAAATCAGGGTTTTCTATTGTATGATACATTAAATAAATTATAAATCCAAACACAGAATTAACTAGTAACATTTCAGGATATTTACTTTGTATTATACCTTCGATTAATAATAACATTATTAATGAAATTATAGGAATATACTTTTTTTTGTGTATTTTTTTAATATTTGTTAGAAGGAATACTAACATTAATACTATATATATTGCATTTGTAAGAAAAAGTATAAAAGTTGCAGGTCCTGTTATATATTTAGAATCATTTATTGAAACGTATTTCATTGGAAGAACAAAAGTTAATATACATATAATTAAATTATTAAACATAAAAACTAGATGAGGAATTCTAAATTTTTTTATGTTTTCTTCTTCTGACACATCTTCTCTAAATGTTGTTATTGCAAATGTATACATGCAAAATATCATTAACCATATTATTAAACTTATAAAAAATAATCTTGGTACTATATTATTCATTACTGGTACTTCAGCAAATGGAATTATCAATAATTCAAGTACCATTCCAATTATTGTTGTTATTAATAATTTTTTATAAATTCTATTAATAAGTTTATTAATTTTTTCTTTTTTAAAAAATATAACTGTTGTTGTTATTGTATATATTAATGCAGATACAGTTAAAAAAATTGTTCCCTTCATTTATTATCACATCCTATTTTTAATTATATCATAAAAAAACTATAATTTTTAATTATAGTTTTATTTTTTTTCTTTTATAAGTTGCTTCTTACTATTTATATTCTTTACATATTTTTTTCCTAATTCTTCTAATTCTCTGAAATTATGTTTTCCGTTTGCTGTATATGGTATTTTGTCAATTTGTTCTATGTATTTTGGATGTTCATATGTTGGCAACGTATTTTTACATTTTTCTATGATATCTTGATATACATCATTCATTTTTATATTGTTTTCTAATTCAATATATGCCATTGGCACTGTTCCAAGATTTTCATCTGGTACACCAACAACTATACACTCCTTTACATAAGGTAATGAAATTATTACGTCTTCAATTGTATCTGGAGCTATTTTAAATCCATCACTTATTATTAGTCTTCTGCTTCTTCCCATTGGTGTAACAAAGCCCTCATTATCCATTATACATAGATCTCCAGTTTTTACCCATTCTTTTCCATTATCATCTACATATTTTATTTTTTTTGTTTCTTCTTCATTATTTAAATATTCAATAAATAAATTGTCAGTTGATACGTGTAATTCTCCCAATTCGCCTGGTTTTACTTCTTTTCCTGTATCTGGATTTACAAATTTTACATCTACTCCATGCATTGGAATACCTACACATCCTGGTTTATTAACATACATAGGTGTTACAATTGTTGGACCTAAGCATTCATTATTACCAAAACCATTTGCTATTGGGGTATTGAATTCATGTTGCATATTTATTAATTCTTCTGCACCAATCTTGTCTCCACCAGATCCGAATAGTTGTGCTCTTTCAATACCTTTTAACACTCTATTTAACTCTTTTAATTTTTCTTTTAATATTTTTTTTGATTTGAAGTCATTGTTTTTTTGTAAATTATTTATATCACTTTTTAGTCTTTTTAATTGATCATATAAATACCTATAATGTAGTGGAACTGCAAAAGATACATCAAACTTACCTAAACCATTATAAACTATATTAGATTCAACAAATGGACACATTTCAGCGTTCATAGTAAATGCTAAGCTACTATATATTGATGTTGCTAGACCATAAATAATAAATGGTGGTACTGCCACAAACATGGTATTTCCTTTATAAAGTGGGAAATCTAAGTAAGCCATTTTTTGCACTTGAGAATTTACATTTCTTTCACTGTGCACTATTTGTTTTGCTTTTCCTGTACTTCCACTTGATTGAACAATTAACGATGGTCTATCTACTTTATAATCTGCTGTAGGTGCATCAGAAATATGTTTACCTTCTTTAATAAAATCCGAAAATTTTACAAATCTATTATCTGATGGTATTTTTATCCTCTTTCCTTCCTTTTTATCCTTAACATTTGCTAAAAATCTAATTGCAGGATTTAAATATTCTTTTGGAGAACATACTACAACTCTTTCTACTTTTATTTCATCAATTATTTTTTCTATTAATGGTAACATATCATCAAAAACTACTATTACTTTAGAATTACTATTATTAATATAAGTAATTAAATCTTTTTCTTGAGTTCTTAAATCTATCCATGACATTGTTGCACCTATTTTACTTAATGATAATAAACATTGCTGTACTAGTGGCATATTAATTGTTAATATTGCAACGTTATCGTTTTCTTTTATACCTGTTGCTTTAAAAGCTTTTGCTAAATCATCAGATGATTGAAACAATTCTTTGTAATTCATAGATGAATTCATAAAACTGACTGCGCTTAAGTCTAAATCATTTTTTGCTTCATTGGTAACTAATGAATACATTGTTTGTTCAATATTAAATTCTTTGATTGGTTCTCTTCTCCAATAATTATTACTCATGTATATTCCCCCTATTCAGAATATTATTTATATATTATATTATACTATTTTTTTTATTAAAAAATCAAATATATAGCCATTTTAAATCTATAACTAAGTTAATTAATTTATTGTCACTTTATATTATCATATAAAATTTGCTAATATTATTTTTTTATTTTTGAAACTCGAGTCTTTTTTTGATATTTTTTAGTAAATTCATTTCCAAAATCATTTAATATACACTTTACCTTTTTATAACAATTACTACATCCTATACATTCTGATATATGTTTAACTTATGTCCAGGTATGGGGAGAACCGAATTCAAATATTGTTGAATATGCAAAGAATGTTCTATATATGATTAATATATTAATATTAATAAAATAGCTACAATTATTTTTTTTATTCATTAAATATTCTTTCTAATAAAATCTTCTATTTTATCAAATGGTATAACCTCTAAATTATCATATAAATCAGTATGAACTGCTCCAGGTATAATCATTATTTCTTTATTATCTGTATATTTTGAATCTTTTACCATATCTTCATATGCTTCTTTACTAAAATAGCAAGAATGTGCTTTTTCTCCATGAATAATTAATACAGCATTTCTTATTTCTTTTGAGAAAGTATGTTGTGGAGTATTTATAAATGATAATGCTGAAGTCATATTCCAACCACCATTAGAATTTAGACTTCTTTCATGATACGCTCTTCCTTTATAGTATTCACTATAATCTTTTACAAAGAATGGTGAATCCTCTGGAACTGGTAATTCTAAACAACCTCCACCTAATTTATAATCATTATTCTTATAATCTTCTATTCTTTGTTTATTTAGATTTTCTTTTAATTCATATAAAGAATCTTCTGTATTAGAATTAAAATATCCATCATGATTTACTTTGCTCATATTGTACATTGTTGAACTAATAGTTGCCTTAATTCTTGTATCTATACTTGCAACATTTAATGCAAGTCCTCCCCAACCACAAATACCAATTATAGATATCTTTTCTGAATCAACATTTTCAAGAGTTGATAAATAATCTATAGAAGCTTGAAAATCTTCGGTATTAATATCAGGTGATGCTACATATCTTGGAGTTCCGCTTGATTCACCAGTAAATGATGGATCAAATGCTATAGTTAGAAATCCTCTTTCTGCCATCTTCATTGCATATAGTCCACTACATTGTTCTTTAACTGCACCAAAAGGTCCACATACTGAAATTGCTGGTAGTTTTCCTTCATAATTTTTTGGTTCATATTGATCTGCTACTAATGTAAATCCAAACCTAGTATGAAAAGTTACTTTCTTGTGATTTACTTTCTCACTTAATTTAAAGGTTTTATCCCATTCGTTTGTAATTTTTAAATCTTCATTCATATTATTTTCCTTCTTTCTTATTTTTTGGAATTATATCCACTTCTAAAGTAGGAGAACATGATGTAACATTTTCTACTACTTTTTCAGTACCTGCTTTAATAGCTTCAGTATAGTACCATTCTTTATATTCAAATTCTTTAAGACAATCCTTAAGTTCAGCAATTTGATCTAATACAATTTGTTTTTGTTCTAAAATCATATCAAATCTTTCTTGTAAAGTAGAATCTCCTTTTTCAGCAAGTTCAACATATGATTTAATTTTATCAATAGGCATATTAATTTTTTTCATACAATTAAGTACTCTAAGCCATTTAAAATCTTTATCTTCAAAGACTCTTCTCCCATTTACTCTTTTAACACCAGGAAGTAATCCCATAGAATCGTAATATCTTAAAGTAGATGGCTCTACATTCATCATATCAGCTACTTCTTTTATAGAATATGTCATATTATTTCTCCTCTCATTATAATTATACAAGTTAAAGTTAACTTTAAGTCAAGATTTTTTAAATTATTTTTTTGATTTTTTCAAAATAATTGGAATATTACTAAAAAAGGAATTGATTTCTCAATTCCAAATATCTTAATCTTCCAATCTATTTATTTTAACAATTTCTCAAAAGCATTTGCATTTAATATTGTATTTGAAACAAATTTTCCTTTATAAAAGTTTGCCCAATTATTAAAAATACATGGTGCATTTTTTGCTTTTTCTAATGAATCAATTTTGATAAAATCTAATTTAATTCCTTTATCTTTAGCATAATCAGATAATTCTTTTACTTCATATTCTACATAAGGACATTCATTAGAATAGTAGATTGTAAAATCTTGACTATCAATTTCCATCTTACGAGCAGTATCACTAAATTTAGGTGTATCTTTATCATCAAAAGAAAGTGTCATTAATTCATAATCATTGATTGTATCTACAATTTTAAATCCATAGTGCTCAAAAAATTTCTTATCTCCAATAAATGGTTTTTTCTTTTGTGATACTAATGTACAAACTCCACTCATTTTTTTAGATTTAGCATCTTCAATTGCATATTCTAATAATTCTTTACCAATACCTTTCCCTTTAAAACTACCTGCTACCCATAAACAATAAATATACATATAGTTTTTACCATTAATTGGAACCCAAGCAGTTTCTATTGGTTCATACTCAATAAAGATTTTTCCCCTTGCATTTAATTTTCTAAATACGTGACCATCTTTTAATTTGCTTTTAATCCACTCTTTCTTTTTATCAACACCATTTTGATGTTTAGGATCACCAATTGCACAACAAATATGTTCTTCTTCAATATTATTTTCATCTAAATTAATATATTCATTCATAGTTCACACCTCATATCCATTATACCACGTATAATGAACTTAGTAAATTGATGTGATTTAAATTTCAATTTACTATATAATTTTTTTTACCTAGTTTTAGGTAATTTATTTTAAGAGTCAAGTCAGATTATACCAAGGGTCTTTGAATCCATTTTTATGACAGACTATTCTCTTATTTTTTATTAATTTAGTTTTAGATTGTGAAGATAATAACTTATATGTGCGTGATGAAATAATAGAAAATCAAATAGAACTTAAAATTAGAAAGGATTAATATGAGAAGTGTATTAAGTATTGATGTGGCTAATGGAAAAAGTGAAGTATTATTAATAACCGAATATGGTGAAGTTTTAATTGAACCTTATGAAGTTAAACACTGTTTAAGTGAATTTAATTTGTTAAAAGAAAAAATTGATAATTATAATCTAAACGATTTAACCATTTTTATGGAATCAACTTCTACTTATCATTTACCTATTCAAAGATTTTTTACTAAAAATAACTATAATGTTCAAGTAATAAATCCTATATTAGGTAAAAATAATACTAGAAATTTAAGAAAAACAAAAACTGATATTGAAGATTGTTATAATTTAGCTGATTTATTTTTTAAAAATACTGTTAAAATTCATACTAAGACAATGAATGATATTTACTCAAGTATGATTGAATTATCTAGACAAGAAAAGCATTTAACTGAATCTCTTGTTAGATCTAAAAACAGATTCAAACAAATAATTGCTAATGCTTTCCCAGAATATCTAAAATGTTTTACTGCTAGTGATATTTATGGTGAAACATCGCTTAATTTTATTAAAGAGTTTCCACATGCTGATATTATTAGAACTAAAAGAATAGATGCTTTAGCTAATAATATTTATAAAAGTACAAAAGGATATTTGCCTTATTCAAAATGTTTAAATAAAGCAAAAAAGATTAAAGAACTTGCTAATAATTCTTATCCAGGAATTGATGTTAACTCATGTGAAGTTAAAAATTTAATAAATATTATAGAAATTATTTCTTATAGTGATACTAAATTATCTGAAGTTAAACAAGACATAATTGAACTTGCTAAACAAACACCATATTTTAATATTATTAATTCTATTTATGGTATTGGTGAAACTTCTACTGCTCAGATTATCGCTGAACTTGGAGATATTAATAGGTTTGAAAACATTAAACAATTAAATGCTTTTTGTGGACTTGATCCAATTATAATTCAATCAGGTAAATCTATTAATTATAATGGCCCAATATCAAAACGTGGCAATAGAAATGCTAGAAAAATATTATTTATTACTTGCTGTAGTATTATAAGATCTTCTGTACTTCATAATGTAAATAATGATTTATTACTTTATTACAGAAAAAAACAAGCCGAGAATAAACATTTCAAAGAATGTATTATAGCTTGTTCTACTAAATTACTAAGAACTATTTTTGCAATGTGTAAAAACAATTCCTTATATGTGCAAAAATAATATAACATAAAAATTTAAAAAAATCTACTATTGTAGGTGTTTTTGTAATCATTTTATGATAATGTCATGTTGTATCGTTTTTTGAAAATGTCAGTATGTAGTATAATATGCTCCTTGAGAAAGGAGTAATCAATATGAATAATGAAAGGATTACATTAACTATGAAAGAACAAAGAACTAATGACATTATGGTAAAACTTATTTCAAAAGAAATTTCTATGAATGATGCAATAAGATTAACTGGTTTATCAGAAAGGCAATTATATCGAAAGAAAAAAGGCTATCTTAAAAATGGAATAAATTCCATTCCACATAAATCTAGAGGCAAACCTAACGGAAAAGGATATTCAAAGAAGCTCAAAGATGAAATTGTAAGGCTTTACATTGAAGAATATAATGGTTGGAATTTCTATCACTTCAATGATGCTTTGGAAGATTATCATAAAATAAAAGTATCTGATTCTTTTATATATGTCCTCTTAACTTCTAAAGGTATCGAATCTCCTCATAAATATAAAGTTAAAAAGAAAAATACTCATCCTCCTAGAGAGAGACGTGAAAATGCTGGAGAATTGATTCAAGTAGATGCTTCTAAGCATCAATGGTTTTATGGTGATTCTAATTACTATTATCTTCACGGAGGTATTGATGATTGTACAGGTAAGGTTACTTCTTGTTTCTTTCAAAAAGAAGAAACTACCTTTGGATATCAAATGATTTTAAAGGAAACTATTGAAAACTATGGTATCCCCGAATGTCTATATACAGACTATCGAACGGTATTTAAATCCACAAAAAAGGAATTAACTTTAGATGAAGAATTAGAAGGAAAAGAAATAAAAAATACCCGTTTTGCCAATATGCTAGATCATATCGGAACGGATATTATTTCTACTATGAATCCCTGTGCAAAAGGACGCATTGAACGACTATGGAGAACCTTTCAAGATCGTTTATATAATGAACTTAAAAAGAAAAACATCCATACAATTGAAGAGGCAAATCAATACTTAAAAGAAATATTCATACCAAAATACAACGCAAGATTCGCTCTTCCTATTGATAATACCAAAAATCATTTCATAAGTCCACAAAAAGATTTCAATTATAACATAGAATTAGCTATTTGGAGTGAACATAAAATATACCATAATTCTTATTTAAAATATAACAAACAATACCATATAATTATAGACAATAATCAAAAAGTATATATACCAACTTCTAAAAAAGTAAAAGTATATAAATTTTTAGATGGTACAGAGCACATATTATATAACAATAAATATTATGATTTAAAATCAGTAAAAGACTATCAAATACAGATTAACAAGCAAGCAATATTATCAATAAAAACACAAGATGAAATTAACAAATCAAAAGCACATTCTCCTATAAATAGTCCATGGAGAAAGGGATTACCTGCTCTTGTATCTCATAGATTTATGAATTATGCAGTAAATCATGGATGTTAGTCAAGAGTGCCGAAGACATTCATCTTGACTCTTGATTAACAAATAAGAGTGCAATATTAAAACATCAAAAGTGAACGCCTTTTGATGTTATCTAAAAAATACTCTACTGACATTTTCTCAAAATGATTTAACTGACATTTTCAAAAAAAATTTGACACTATTGTAGGTGTTTTTGTCATGCAATCATTTCAAAAATAATTATTAAAAATAGTACTTGACTTTATTTAGATTGTCATGAAAAAAGATAATTTTTGCATTCTCTTAACATCTTAATCTTCCGAACTAATTAATAAATTGACTATCTAAGTTTTGTCAACACTAAATTTATATTAATATTATACCACGACTAAAAACACGAAAATATGCGTTTTTTTAATTTTTTTCGTGTAATGTAATTATATATATGTTAAAATTAATTTGTTAATTTATTTTGAATGTTGTATTATTTTTGCACATTGTATATAACATTCTTAATATTTTTGTAGAGCAAGCAGTTAGGTTTTCATAATAATGTTTACCTTCTGCTTTTTTTGTTAAATAATAATCATATACGGGGTGTCCAGGACATTGATGCCCTAACTTAACTACTATTTGACTAATATTAAATAATATCCATCTTGCATATTTATTTCCACGTTTAGAAATAGTTCCATGCACGTTTATACTTTTCCCAGATTGAATTATTGTTGGATCTAAACCACAGAAAGCAATTAATTGTCTATGATTATCAAATCTTGTTATATCACCTAATTCACCTAATAATTCGGTTGTTAATACTTCTCCTATCCCGTAAAAAGAATTAATTATATCGAAGTAAGGTGACTCTTTTGCAGTTTTTATCATCTTTTCTTTTAATTCATTTATTGTCTTAATATTCTCTTGTAAAATAGCAGCCATATCAGATAAGTTCTTTACATCCGAATGATCTTTATCGACACCTGGATATGAATTAACTGCTATATCTTTGATTTTGTTTGCTAACCTCTTATAATAATAATCATGTCTAGAATTAGTTTTATACAAATTATTGTATAATGCATCTATTCTTTTTTCTTTTACTATATAAGCATGAGGAAAGGTTTTAATAAAGTTTAATGCTGTTTCTTCATATATTCTGCTGCCTTTAAATATTTCTTCAAATTCTGGAAAACATATATTTATAAGTCTTTTATATCTATTTTTACAACTCACATTTAATTGAGTTAGATAAAAATATTGTCTTGTCATTGCTTTCAAATTAGCATATAAATCTTTTTTAGACAAATCATGATATTCTACTTCATTTACGAAAAATAATCTAGCTAATCTCATACAATCTTTTGTATCAGTTTTTGTTTTCCTTAATGTATCATAATTATTTTTGGTCGTTAAACTATTAATTACTAATGTATTAAAATTATTTTCTTTAAAATATCTTTCTACTGGCAAATGATATATTCCTGTTGATTCCATGAAAATAGTTAAATCTTCTAAATTAAAACTTTCAATTTTATCTTTTAATTCATTAAAATCACGAAAATTATGTTTTATCTCTTTAGGTTCAATCAATACTTCTCCATATTCAGTAGATAACATTATCATACTTTTTCCTTTAGCTACATCAACACTTAATACTGATTTCATTATTTACTCCTTTCTGAATTTAAGTCTCTTGTTTCCACCATTATTTCATCAAGCTTGTTATATAGATTCTACGACCTCACTATCTTAAACTAAATTAATAATAGAAATAAAAGCTGAACTGTCAATTTGTTAGATTCTATGACCTCTGTAATTTGCCGTTCTCACTTAAACTCTTGGTAAATAATTTAACATAAAAAAATAAGATATAAATATTAAATTATTTACATCTTAAAGTATACTTGTAATTTGTATTACTTTTTCTTTTTATCTTTTTTTATACTTGAGCCAATAGCAAGTCCTATAATCATACCTGTACAAACACATAGTGGAAGATAATATGTTACATTGGAAATTGCTATAACTATTGCTCCAATTACTGCGCCAGCTGCAACACCATAACACATTCCTTCTCTAGAATATGTATTATCTTCTTTTTCTTTTTGTTCTTCTTTTTCACTATTTTCTCTCATTATAAATTCCTCCAATTCTACAAATTACTATTTGTCTTACACTTTATATTATACCATACAAAAACGTATTATCATCCGCTCTGTATATCTTAATCTTACGATTACTTATTATCACCAATCATTTTCCTTTTAAATACTATAATAGATAGTATCAATATGATTATTGTATAGGCAACAAATACAATTATATTTCTTGTTGATAAAATATCATAATTGTTATTTAATACACCCTTAATTATATTCAAAGCACTTTCAAAAGGTAATAACTCACATAATTTTGCAAATCCATTTCCAATTAAATCTTTTGAAAAATACATTCCACTAGTAAAACAAACTAGCTGTACAATAATACTTCCAACTCCACCTGATGCTTTTTCACTTACCAGACTACCAATTAATATCCCAAAT
>Ga0256405_10002040_pt1 | contig 49731 bp, 40 predicted proteins | sample RumenRJG_02DNA_FD_189096 | JGI IMG/M metagenome (GOLD analysis project Ga0256405, IMG submission 189096) | Bovine rumen microbial communities from Lethbridge, Alberta, Canada - RJG_02 | ecosystem: Host-associated > Mammals > Digestive system > Stomach > Rumen | place: Canada: Alberta...
GCGTTGGTCCGCATGAATATTGTAAGGAGATTTTATTATTTGGGCAAAACTATAAGTTTTACCTCCACCCCAGACTATCTGGGGGTTTTAACTCGCTCATCGTTCGCACGATGGCTCAGACAATAAAACGGACCTCAATCGAGATCCGTTTTTGTTTTAGCGCAATAGCGATTTATTTATCTTCGGTAACTTTACCTTTGAATTTTTTATCGCCAATTGTTATTTCAACTTCTTGTTCTTCTTTCTTGCGTAAAGCAGTGAAGATAACCGCGAAGCCCCAACCCGCTAAAGCGACAGGAATAGCGATTTCGACAACGCGGAATGTGACTTTCCACCATGCCATTTCATAACGAATGACATCAACCTTAAGTGCACAGGAGTTAGCTAATGCAAATAAGTTGTTATGAGCACTTCTTCTCACTAAGTTAGCGTCTTTAGCGTTAGTAGCCTTGACATAAGGAGTGCTATATCTACCACTTGTTTGTAATTTAATTTCCTTATCAGCACAGAGGTTTAAGTCACCACCAGCGTAGAGCATTTGCTTACTATCCATATAGAAGTCTGTATGGAAGTCACAAATGACAGAACCTTGGAAGCCCCATTCTTTTCTAAGGATGGTTGTGCATAAGCGGTAAGAACCACCAGCCCATTCAGTACCGATACGGTTGAAGGAAGTCATTAAGCCATGGGCTTCGCCTTCTTTAACAGCCATTTCGAATGCTTTGAGATAGAGTTCACGCATTGCTTGTTCATCTACCCAAGTAGCGATACCTTTTGTGGATCTGTGTGTTTCTTGGTCATTAACCGCGAAGTGTTTAACGTTAGCGTAGACACCTTTTTCCGCAACGCCTTTAATGACTCTACCAGCGAATCTACCATTTAAGAATGGATCTTCGGAGTAGTATTCAGTATTACGGCCAGAGAATGGAGAACGGTGTAAGTTGACGCCTGGAGCGTACCAGCCTGGGTAGGCAAGGCCACCACCAGCTTCGTTACCGATTAAACATTCATTACCGATAGCCTTAGCTTGTAAGTCGGCTAATTCAACGTTGTATGTTTGGGCTAATAAGCATTCTGATTGATAGTAGCAACAACCATAAATACTTGGATCTCCTAAGAAGCCAACGATACCAGTTGGACCATCAGCAGAGGTTGTCTTTGGAACGATAACAATATTCTTTTCTTCTTCTTCACCTGTTTCTTCGTTAACGACTTTCATCTTACGAGTGATGGAAGCTGTTGAATAACAACCATCGTTGAATAACATGAGCATTTCATCGAATGTGAATTGATCGAGGAATTCATCCCACATTGGATCATCATATTTCTTGCCCGCTAAATCTCTGAGGGTATATTTGACTTCAGCACCCATTGTTGGGACTTTGTCATATGTCTCATCGTTTGTGGATTCTTGAGATTTTAAAGCAGCAAATGTTTCTTCATCGAGAGCACGTTCAGCATCAGTAATAGCTTTTGGGAATGTACCAGCGAAGTTATTTCTGGATAAACTTTCAGCTGGATTCATGTGTGCTGTTAATTCTGGGAATAATGGTTCAACCTTATAACCAGTAACTGGATCTTTATCGATTTGCACATCAGCGGCTAAGTTCTTTGTGAATTGACCAAATGAATTATGGGCGTCTGTACCAGCATAGAAGATATAATCGCCTTTTTCTAATTCATAGCCTTTAAAGCCATTGCCGTTTTTGTCTTGAGAATCGAAACTTGCGAAATCGTATGGATTAACTTCGATTTCAACTGTATCTGTTTCGTTTTTCTTTAATTCTTTTGTTTTGGCAAAGCCGACTAAGACTTTATGAGCTTTTTCAATACCACCGGCGGTATATGGAGCGGAAGCATAGAGTTGAACAACTTGCTTACCAGCGACATCGCCTGTATTCTTGACTTCGATTTGAACTTTGAAGGTCTTGCCATATTCTAAGGCTTCACCTTCTAAAGCAGAAACGTTAGTAATTTCTTGAGAGAATTCTGTATAGCTTAAGCCATAACCGAATGGATAAACAACATTCTTGTTGTACCATTCTTCACCTTCGACAGCACCACGTGTTTCATAATATCTATAACCGAGATAGATATTTTCTTCGTATTCGACAAGATAGTAATCGGAAGGGCTACCGTTTCTTGTATAGTTATCTGTGCCGTTTGGATTTTGGAAAGACTTATTGCCACCGAAGTTTTGCCATGTTGGGTCATTTTGATAAGCTGTGTAAACAGTGTCAACTGTATGACCGGATGGGTTAACTGTACCATTAAGGATTCCGCCTAAGGCCATAATACCGTTAGCGCCTGGGCTACCGATATTAATAACAGCGTCGATGTATTTACCGAATTCATTGTATTCGGCGGAGTTGGTTCTTTCGTATAAGAAGCCTAAATCGATATAGTTAGAACCGTTAAGTAAGAGAATAATCTTTTTGAATTTGCCAGAAGCGGCAACTTCTTTGATTAATGCTCTTTCAGCATTGTCTAATTCAAGATAGTGACGTTGATCATTATCGTAGGCTTGTCTTGGGAGGTCCCAACCTTCACCAGCGATACGAGAAACAACAATAAGCGCTGCATCACCATATTGACCATAAGATTGTTTAACAGGATCTGTGTACTTATCGTATGAAGCTTCACCTGGGAATAAAGTAGCAACGGCTTTTTGTTGACCAGAAGCATCTTCTAAGCCTGGTTCAGGATCACGAACTTTTTGTTTGCTGTAGAATTTCTCCATTTCAGGATTAATAGAGAAGCCAGCTTCTTTTAATGAATCATTGATGGTTTTTCTCCAACCATATTTCTTTTGGTAAGCAGGATTTGAACTCTTGCCTGGAGCGGCGGAGCCTGAACCACCATAGACTAAATCGATTGAGTTTCTACCAAAGACTGTAACTTTAGCGCCTTTGGCGAGTGGTAAAGCGGCGTTGTCATTTTTGAGAAGAATCATACCTTCTTCACAAATTTGTTTAGCCACTTCATTACCATTGTTGAATGCAGCGTCTTTATTAGCGAAATCTGGAGTAAAGGCATTACCTTTTTGATTTGGATCTAAGATTGGCTTATCGCCACCTAAATCTGTCGCCTCAATTAATTTGACGTATTTGTTCATCGCCATGTAGTCAGCGACGATGAGAACAGCAGTAAGCACTAATGTGGTCGCTGCCCAAACAATAACGCGAGGCTTTAGTAATTTTTTAATAAAACCCATAATAATTACCTTTTAATTAATTGTTATTTTTATGCGTCACTCTTGTCCATTTGAGAAACTTTAGCGTTTGGCCATGTGATTTGGCTTGAAGAGTAGACTTTGATGCAGTCAACGACTGGAGCTGTGGAAGCGATTGTACCATTGATGGTGTCTTTGTTGTCGACTTTCATTTGAATGGTGTTCTTACCAGCTACTAAGTTGACGGTTGCGCCTAAGAAGAAATCTTGGAAGGTGATGAATGTCTTTGGAACGATGTTATGGATAACTTGTGTACCATATTTGAGTGGTTCACCATTCACAGTGACCGGGAATGATTCATCATCATAGACTTCATAAACTCTATCTTCACCTTGACCTTCGAAAATTTGATCAGGTTCAGTAAGACCGTATTCACCAGAAACTCTCATAAAGATGGTGACGTTTTCAGCAGCAACATCACTTTCGAGTTCCCATGTTAATGTATTACCTTTTTCGTAATTGTAGTGGACGAAACCACCAAAGACTGATGGAGCGACATCTGGGTTAGCTAAATCTTCTTGAGTAGCATAACGGGCGACACCACTAGTATCTCTAACATAAAGACCAGAAGCGTCAAATTCGTTGTGAGAACCATCTTCTTCATAATAGTCTCTACCGATTAAACCTAAGCCTTTTTGACCACCGGAATAGGTAACACCATCCATACCTGGAGTGCCATCTTTACCGATCTTTTCAGAAACATCTGGGCAAAGTTCAGCTTCAAATACTTGACCGTTTTGGCCAGCTGGAACGAATAATGGTTTTAATTCGACTTCACTCATGACGGCACCGAGGGTATCGTCTTCGAAGTTCCAAATTTGACCACCGTTTTTAACGTTCATCCAACCATAGAAAGCTTTACCTGCTGGAGTGGCTGGATCGGCTGGTTTTGTAATCTTAGCACCGAGTTCGATTTGTTCAGTTTTGACTTCATTACCATCATCAATCTTCACTTCAAATGTTTTAGCAGGTGCTGCTGAAGATGAAGATTTTGGTCCGGTAGATTTTGAATTGCTACCACCATTGCCACAACCGGCAAGTGTGAGAGTAGCAATCGCTAAACCAATAAAGAGTGTTTTATTTTTCATAAATTAATAGTTTGTTATTCGGTTAACCCTAGGATTCACTGCCGAATAACGTTCTCCTTTCTAGGGGTATATAATCAAGCGCCATCTTAATACGGTACGATTTAAGATGATGCTTTATTAACGATTTTAATTAGTATTTATAGCATATCACTATGTGCGTGCAATGTATATGCATTAATATGCATTAAACTGCTAGGACCGCGCGGGCCCTAGCAGTCATGCTTTTTAGTTAGAGCTTATTTTAAGAATTATGCTCTTCTTTTTTTGCGTAAGGAAACAAGTAATAAACCTGCACCAGCAATAGCAACTAAGCTAATGATTGCACTGCAAGCAGCGATATCGCCGAAGCAGCCTTTCTTAGCAGCGGCACCACCATCGCCTGTAGCGGCGGTGAGGATTAATTTGAATGCGCCAACAGCATTACCATCAGCATCATAGCCAACGAAGTCTAAGTGATAGACGCCTTCAAGGGCAACTTTACCAGAGATACTGCCACCATTGATGGTGAGACCTTCTGGAGTATCAACGCGGTGGTTGAGTTTGATTTCTGCAGCGCCTTCGATTGCGACGTCATAAGTGAAGTCTTTACGAGCTTCAACAGTCTTATATTCTTCGCCAACGACTGGAACCATCACTCTATTTGTAGCTGTACAGTTAGCAGACATGTATAAGTGTTCTTTGGAACATTGTCTAACAGCATACCAGTAGGAGTAAGAAATAACTTTTTCACCGGCTTTGTTTGTATAAACAGGGGCTTTTAATGTGCTATCCCATTTAGCTTGGGAGTGACCAGAGAAGCCACCAGAGTCTAATTGAGCGTTACAACCAGCTAAGACACGGTTTGTAACACATTCGTAGCAATCGTTATCAACACTACCATTACCACTGTGGGTCATATCGGATAAGACAGAACCCTTGAAGCCCCATTCACCACGGAGAACTTCTGTTAATAAGTTGTAGTTAGCAGCGGTTTCCATTAAGCCCATACGGTTGTAGGAACCCATGACACCGATTGATTTGCCTTCTTCAAAGACCATTTGGAAGGACTTTAAGTAAATTTCACGTAATGCTTGTTCGGTTAAGAAGGAGATACCAGATTCACGGTTCTTTTCTTGATCGTTAACAGCAAAGTGTTTGAAGTAAGCGTAGACGCCTCTATCTGTAGCGGCACCGACGACTTGAGCAGCCATACGGCCCATTAAGAATGGGTCAGCGGCATAGTATTCGAAGTTTCTACCACCGAATGGAGAACGGTGAGTATTAACAGCTGGACCCCACCAACCGGATTTACCGGAGATATGGGATTCCATACCAACACATTCACCTTGTTTATGAGCTAAATCTTGGTTGAATGTAGCGGCGATGATTGGAGAAGAGACCCACCACATAATGTTGAATTTTTGTGGACCGTCACCTTCGGAGAAACCACCTTTACCAACGCTATCAATAGCTTTAGAGGACATTTGGTTAGTTTCAACGATCTTGAGCATATCGTTCCAAGACATTTGGTTAACGATTTCTTCCCATCTTGGATCATCCATTGGGACATCGATTAAATCTTTGATCTTGTGTTCTGTAGCTTTAGAACCTTGTTCCCAGTTAGCGGCAACAGAAGCATCTTTACGAGCAGCGGCTGGAATGTATTCGTTATTACCGTTTTCGAAATCTTCTAATGAGAACTTATATGTTAAGAATTCTTCGAAGCGGCTGTTAGCCTTAACTGTTCTATCTTCAAATGTTGGGTGAGTTGGGAATGTGCCATCAAAGTCAGCACGACTCATTTGTGTGAATTCGATATCATTTTCACCTGGCATGGAATCATAGAAACCATTATTTGTGAAACGGTTTTCAACTTTGTGACCAGAGAAACGATCGTTTTCATATTTAATGTCGCTGGCAATCTTGAATTTGAATGATTCAAAGTTTTCATGAGCATTCTTACCGAGTAAGAGTTCATAATCACCTTTTTCTAATTCATAACCAGCGAAACCATTCTTGTTAGCATCTGTAAAGTCGTAGTTAGCAACATCTTGTAAGTAGAATGATAATTCGACTTTTTCAGTTTTGCCTGGTTGAATGAGACCAGTTTTGCCGAATGCGCATAAGACGTGATCGGCTTTTTCAATACCACCAGCGGTATAAGGAGCTTTGAAGTATAATTGGACAGCTTCTTTACCAGCGATGCTACCAGTATTCTTAACTTCGACTGTTAAGGCGACGACTTTATTGTTTTCACCAACAGTGCCACCTTTCTTAATATTTGTTTTAACAATCTTTTGTTCGAATGTTGTATAGCTTAAGCCATAACCGAATGGATAGAGAACGCCTTTATTGCCGTTGTACCATGCATCGGCGGCTGCTTTATCAGCTTTTGCCATATCGGCATATTTTGTTTCATAGTAACGATAGTCGACATAAATGCCTTCTTCGTAGGAAACGTAAGCGGCTGGTTTAACACCGTTGATACCACCAGAGACGACTTTTGCTTCTTCACCACCACGAGCGGTGTCCCATCTTGGTGCACTATGTTGTTTATAGTTCTTATCGGTACCATAGCTGAGCATTGGAGCACCATCAGCGGCAAACATTGTGTCTTGTGGAGCATAATATGTTTTACCATTGGATAATGTAACTTCGTTTGTTTGGGAGTTATCAGAGAAGTTTTGGAATGTTGGATCTTCTCTAAAGTCACGTGCCCATGTATCGACTGTACGACCGGATGGGTTAACTTGACCATTGATAATACGACCAACAGCACGGATACCACGGTCACCTGGGTTACCAACCCAAATGATGGCTTTAACTTTGTCATTATTTTGTAATTGTTCACATTCGAAGATGTTACTGGAGTTAATAATGACAATAATGTTGTCGGTGTGTTTGCCTAATTCTTCTAATAAGGCTTCTTCGTTTTCGGATAATTGAAGAGCGTGTCTATCAGAAACCTTTTCAGCACTGGAGTTTGTTTTCTTGGTGTCGTGAGCGTTACATGTTTTAACGTCACAACCTTCGGAACCTTCACGAGTGATGACTTGAATAGCGGCATCATTGTATTCATCTAAACTGGCGAGAATGTCATCAGTATAGGATGAGAGAGGTGTTTCACCGATAACGACTTCGGAATTACCTTTCCAGCCATCGTTACCATTGCTTCTACCAGAACCAGACTTGCTGTTGTTGGAGAAAGAGACACCGCCTCTTGAACTTTTTGTCCATGTTCCATAGAAATCAACGAGTGTTGGGTTAATTTCCATACCAACTTCATTGAGAGCGCCTTTGACGTCGCCGTCAGCGCCTTCCACTAATTGGTAATCAGCAACACCACTAGAAACGGAACCAGAACCTGAACCAGCACCACCTCTAGCAAGGTTAACTGAGCTCTTACCGGCAAGGCTGACTTTCATGCCCTGAGTATCTCTTGGGAGGTAATTGTCTTTGTTTTTGAGTAAGACGAAACCTTCTTCCGCTAATTGGTCTTGAACTTTAGAAGCATGTTCAATATATGCTGCTCTGTCTTTACTTTGGCCAATACCAAATTCGCCAATATAATCAGCGTTAACAGAAGAAGCACCTTTGTTTAAACACACAGGTAAAGCAATCGCGGCAAGAAAAACTGGGATTAAAACTTTTTTCTTCATATGTTTTTCCTTTCAAAGTAAATTTGCATTATTTATTTTGCCTCAACGCGAGTGCAAAACCGGATTTTTAAATCATTATTTTCTAGAATCCATAATGCATTAGTATATTCAATATAAATTGAAGGGCCTATTTTTTATATGACAATTATTATATGCAGGCAGGACTATTATTTGATTAGGTATTCTTTTAGAAATTAAATTTATTAAGATTTTATCAATATTTTTTCAACAAAAAAGACCCTCGCTTTGAGGGTCTTAATTGTTTAATTTAACAATTAGGCGTTTTCTCTTCTTTTCTTAGTGACTAAGAGTAGAGCAACACCAGCGATTGCAAAGGCCATAACGCCCATCATTGTGGCTTCTAATGAACCGAAGCAACCAGCTTTCTTGTTTGGAAGATCTTTTGATTGAATTTCTGGAACAAAGAGTTCTAAGCTTGAACCTAATGTTGTTGGTTCATCATCACCATCGAGTGATAATTTAACCAAGACACGAATGAACCAGTTAGAACTGCGTTCTGGCGTACCAGAGATTGTGTTGCCATCGAATGATAAGCCCGCTGGTAATGGAGTAACTGGATCGATGACCATTTCAACGGAGTTAATGGTCTTTTCATTGTATTGACCACCCGCTTTTAATTCGTTTGGTAATTCGACTTTAATGTTGATATTAGCACCAACAGCGCCGACATAACGGTTGTTGACGACATCTTTGAATGTTAAGTGTGCTTCTTTAACACAAACTTTGGACATCACACCACAGTTAGCACATGTCCACATTGTTTCCTTAACGTTCTTTCTGAGCATATACCACCAGGTATAGGATTCAACTTTTGTGCCATCTTTCTTGGTGAAAACTGGAGCGCCTTTACCATCAAAAGCACTGCTATCCCATTTGCATTCGATATCATCTCTGAAACCATTACTATCTAATTGTTGGTTACAGCCCGCTAAGATACGGTCATTGATATTTTCATAGCAGTAATTGTTAACACTACCGTTACCACTATGTGTCATGTCGGAAATGATGTGACCTTTGAAGCCCCATTCATCACGTAAGACTTCTGTTAATAATGGATATGAAGCAGCGGTTTCCATTAAACCTAAACGGTTATAGGAAGACATGATAGCCATGGATTTACCTTCTTGGACAACAATTTGGAATGGTTTGAGGTAAATTTCACGTAAAGCTTGTTCTGTTAAGAATGCGGAAACACCTTCACGGTTCTTTTCTTGATCGTTAACAGCAAAGTGTTTGAAGAAGCAATATAAGCCTAAATCAGTAGCACCAGCAACGACTCTACCAGCGATTTTACCCATTAAGAATGGATCGGCTGAATAATATTCGAAGTTTCTACCACCGAATGGAGAACGGTGTAAGTTGACCGCTGGGCCAGCCCAACCATATGTACCATTAATATGGGCTTCCATACCGACCATTTCACCTTGTCTCTTAGCTAAATCAACGTTATAAGTTGCGGCCACGATTGGAGCGCCTGCCCACCAAATGATTTGGAATTGGGAAGGACCATCACTATCACCAGTAGCTGGTTTACCCATTCTACTGATGGCTTGGTTATGTTGACCACCACCATAGGAGAAGCCAATCATTTCGTTATATGTCATTTGATTCATGGCTTGTTCCCAAAGTGGATCATTGATATCAAGACCAACTAAATCTTGGAATTGAATACTATCTGCTTGACTTGGAGCGGTAGCAGGTTGTGTCCAACCTAAAGCTTCAATGTCGGCTTTAGTCTTCAAGACTTCTTCAGGAATGTAGAGACCTTTATTTTCATTTTCTAAGTCTTCCATTCTGAATTCATGAGTTAAGTATTCTTCATAACGGCTACCGGCCTTAACTGTTCTATCTTCATATGTTGGATGAGTTGGAACGTTAGCCATATCTTCACGAGAATATTGTTCGAAGTCGAAATCATTTTCACCTGGTAAACAGTTATAGAAGCCTCTATCAGTGAATCTATTTTTAACTTCGTGACCGGTATAACGGTCTTTATCGTATTTAATGCCTTCTTTGGCGACGGAGAATTTAACGGAGTCTAATTCTTCATGAGCGTTTTGGTTGAGAGTGATGTAATAATCACCACCATCGAGTTCATAGCCCTTGAAGCCGTTACCGTTTTTATCAGCGAAGTCATAGTTAGCGAAATCTTGAGTATTAATCTTAAGTGTTAAAGTTTCAGATTCACCTTTATTTAATAATTTTGTTTTGCCGAAAGCGCATAAAACACGGTCAGCTTTTTCAATACCGCCTTTGGTATATGGTGCTTTCCAATACAATTGGACAACATCTTTACCAGCGACGTTACCAGTGTTTTTAACTTTAACTTTCACTTCGATATCATAGATACCATCTTTAAGTGTTTTTCCTTTAACATTTGAGGAAACGATTTCTTGCTTAAATGAGGTATAGCTTAAGCCATAACCAAATGGATAGATGACACCTTCTTCACCACCGTACCAAGTATCGGCTTCGCCTTTATTACCTTTAGCCATATCAGCGTATCTTGTTTCGTAATAACGATAGTCAACATAGATACCTTCTTCATACGCTAAATAGGAGGCAGGTTTAACACCATTTAAACCACCAGAGACGACTTTGAATTCTTCACCACCACGAGCATTGTCCCATCTTGGTGCACTATGTTCTTTATAGTTCTTATCAGTACCATAACTGAGCATTGGCGCACCATCAGCGGCAAACAATGTATCTTGTGGAGCATAATATGTCTTGCCGTTTGTGGACACTACTTCATTTGTTTGTGAGTTATCGGAGAAGTTTTGGTATGTTGGATCTTTAGTGAAATCACGAGCCCATGTATCGACTGTACGACCAGATGGGTTAACTTGACCAGTTAAGATCTTGCCGACTGATTTAGCACCAACAGCGCCTGGATTACCAATCCAAAGGATGGCTTTGACTTTGTCATCATTTTCAAATTTGTCACATTGGAAGATGTTACCAGAGTTGACAATGATAATGATGTTATCAGTGTGCTTTTTAAGTTCTTCGAATAAAGCTTCTTCGTTTTCAGATAATTGAAGAGCGTGTCTATCGCTAACTTTTTCCGCGCTGGAATTTGTCTTCTTACTATCGTGAGCGTTACATGTTTTAACGTCGCAGCCTTCACTACCTTCACGGGAAATGACTTGAATAGCGGCATCATTATATTCATCAAGCGTCGCTAATAATTCAGCGGAATAACTAGAGATTGGTGTTTCACCAATAGTAACTTCAGAGTTACCTTTCCAACCATCATTACCATTTGTTCTACCACTTCCGGATCTAGAGTCATTGGAGTAAGATAAACCACCCCAGCCACCACTTGACCATTTGCCATAGAATGCTTGAATGTCCTTATTGACTTCAAAGCCAGCTTCTTCAAGAGAACCTTTAATGGTTTCATTACCACCAGAATCGCGGACTAGTTGCCAGTTTTCTTCACCATTGACGGAACCTGAACCGGAACCACCACCACCTCTAACGAGGTTGCCTGAACTCTTACCTACTAACGATACTTTTTGGCCTTGACCAGCCATAGGTAAGAAATTGTCTTTGTTTTTAAGAAGAACAAAACCTTCATCACAGATTTGTTCGTTCAATGCTGAACCAGCTTTAATATAGTCGCTTTTTTCAGCGCTTTTTGAATAATCACCAATGAATTCAGCGGACACGCCACTAAATTGTTGTGAAAAACATAAAGGTGCTGTTAAGCCTAACAATAAAGCAGGAAACAATACTTTTTTTCTCATGAAAAAATGCCCTTTCTTATTATTTTTATGATGTTTGTTTCATTACGAATACAAACGACTACTATATTATTATCGCGCGTTTCGTAAACAATAGTAAACAATTTGAATGAAATATTAGAAAAGAAAAGGGCATTTCGCCCTTTCCTCTTTATTAATTTTTATTAGATATATTCTAATTTTTATTAAAATATAGTTTGTGCGCGTAGCCCACTGGTTCTTCAGTGACATTAATACCTAATGCGGTTAATGTTCTTAAGTCAGCATCAGAGAGGATACATGAGCAGTGTGCTTCGCTACCTTTAAGCTTAGGAAGTTGCTTAAGCGCTAATTCGGCTAATGGATTGCTATTAGCTTGAATGGCTAAGGCGATTAAGATTTCTTCCGCTCTAATACGTGGGTTTTCTTTCTTTAATGGACCAGTCTTTAAATCGGCCATTGGGGTAACCACGTGTGGTGAAATAAGGTGAATACTATCATCAATTTTACCTAAGACTTTTAAGGTATTAAGAAGCATTGCCGCTGGAGCGCCTAATAATCTAGAACGCTTGCCAGTAATGATCTTGCCATTAGGTAATTCAATAGCGACCACTCTTTCTTTGCACTTTTTAGCTTTTTCTAAGCACGCATTAACGCACTTTCTATCAGCAGGTGTGACACCAACTGCGTTCATTAATGATTCTTCTTTCACAATTGTTTCATCATCAAATTTACCTAAGTAGACATTCTTTCTAGCTTGGTAATATCTTCTAATGATTTCTTGTTTGCTAGCCGCACAAGCTGCTTCATCATTAACAATCGCAAAGCCCACCATATTAACACCCATATCGGTTGGAGATTGATATGGAGAACTACCATAAATCTTTTCGAATATGGTTTTTAATAATGGGAATGTTTCAATATCACGGTTGTAGTTTGTGGTGGTTAAGCCATATGCCGCTAAGTGATATGGGTCAATCATATTAACATCCGCTAAATCGACAGTCGCTGCTTCATAAGCTAAGTTAACTGGGTGTGGTAATGGAAGGTTCCACACTGGGAATGTTTCATATTTAGCATAACCGGATTTAATACCACGGTTCATATCATGGTATAACTGGCTTAAACAGACAGCCATCTTACCTGAACCAGGACCTGGAGCGGTCACAACGATTAATGGCTTTGTGGTTTCAACATATTCGTTTTTCTCAAAGCCATCACTACCGAAAACAGAAACTAAGTTATGTGGATAACCCGCGATTGTGTAGTGTTTATAAACCTTAATACCGTTTTTTCTAAGTTTAGTGGCAAATTGTTTTAACACTGGGCTATCTTCATAGAAGCAGAAGACCACACTACTGACGTATAAGCCAGCGGCTTGATAAGCATCAATAAGTCTTTCGACTTCTGATTCATAGGTGATACCTAAGTCGTTACGAACTTTATTTGTTTTAATATCGTTCGCGTTAACGGCCATGACGATTTCAGCGTCATCTTTTAATGTTAATAACATTTGTAGTTTTGAATCTGGTTCAAAACCTGGTAAAACTCTACTAGCGTGGTAGTCATCGAATAACTTACCACCAAATTCAAGATAAAGTTTACCACCGAAGGATTTAATGCGTTTTAAAATCTCCTGACGTTGGATTTTCAGATATTCTTTATTATCAAAGGCTAATTTCTTTTTATTCGTCGGCATAATTGTCAAAGTATCCTTGAATTAGGACAACTGGTGTACCTTTGTCACCAGAACCACTTGTTAAGTCACATAAAGAACCTAATAAGTCAGTGATTTGTCTTGGGGTTGTGCCTTCGCTAGCCATCTTACCAACGAGGTCTTTTTCTTTAGCTTTGATATCTTCTTTAATCGCATCAGCGAGTTCTTTACCTTTTAAACCCTTATAAGCGTTATCCGCTAAATATTTGAGTTTTAATTCGTTTGGTGTACCTTTTAAGCCCACGGTATGGAATGGAGAAACGACTGGGTCTGCTAATTCCCAAATCTTTCCTTGTGGATCTTTAAATGCACCATCACCATATACCATAACTTCAAAGTGTTTACCGGTCTTTTCTAATAAGTCGGCTTGAACACCTTCCACGAGAGATTGACCATCTCTTGGAAATAATTTCACGGTTTCTTCAGTGGCTTTATTTGTGCCTAATAAGCCATATTTTTCGTTATAACCAGAACCATTAACAGGTGCGGTTAAAATATCATCAAGGGCTAAAACTAATTCAGCACCTTTATCTTTTAATAAACGTTTTGTGGCAAATCTTGTGTGAATATCACATGTTAAGATTTTCTTTGTATAATTTAAAATCGCTTCAGCGCGGTTAGCGAAGATAATAACGGCTTCCGCACCTTGTTCTTCGATTATTTTTTTATAGTAATCAACATAATCAACACCAGTGAATTCGTGCACTCTATAACCGAATAATTCACGGTATTTTTCTAATGTTAAAACGTCGCTGTATGGGTTAATGCCAGCTTCGTAAACTTGATCCGCGGTAATTAAAGCATTACCAACTTCATCACTTGGGTAAGAAAGCATTAAGTAGACTTTCTTGACACCACGGGCGATACCTTTAAGTAAAATCGCAAATCTATTTCTACTTAGAATAGGAAAAATGACCGCTACTTCGTCGCCACCGGTTTTCTTTCTTACATCGTCAGCAATATTGTCGACAGAGGCGTAATTGCCTTGGCAACGGGCGACGATACTTTCGGTGATTGCGACAACATCGCGATCATGGAATTTGAATCCTTCATTTTCTGAGGCCTTTAAAACTGATTCGACAACAATCTCTCTTAAGTTGTCACCAGTTTTGAGGACAGGGAGTCTCACCCCTCTAGATGTCACACCAACACATCTCATAACTTGTTTCTCCTTTTTTCTATTTAACACCCTTCTTTTCTAGGATGTTTCTAGCGACATAGACGCCACAGGCTCCCGCTTGGGCTAAGCCACGGGTGAGACCCGCACCATCACCACCAACGTAGAGGTTTTTAATATTTTTAACTTCAAGTTTGTTATCAATTTCTGGGTGAGCACTATAGTATTTAGCTTCAACGCCGTATAAAAGTGTATGTTCAGTAGCGATACCTGGAGTGATGTGGTCTAAAACTTGAATCATTTCGATAATCGCCTGCATGGTTTTTTGTGGTAAGCATAAGGCTAAGTCACCTGGCACCGCTTCTTTAAGAGTTGGTCTCACAAAGCCTTCGTTAATACGCTTAACTGTACTACGTCTTCCTTGTTTGATGTCGCCAAAGCGTTGGACTAAAACAGAGCCACACGCTAATTGATTAGCTAAGGATGAGACTTTTAATGCATATTCATTTGGTTTTTTGAATGGTTCTTCAAAATGGTGTGTAACTAATAAAGCAAAGTTTGTATTTTCACTAGATAAAGATGGGTCGCTATAGGAGTGACCATTAACATTAACAACGCCTTGGTAGTTTTCCATAACGACGTGACCACCTGGGTTAGAGCAGAATGTTCTAACTGTGCTACCAGTAGAGGCTTTATAAATAAACTTACCTTCATATAAGTTTTTGTTAATTTCTTCCATAACCATGTTTGGACATTCAACACGGACACCAATATCAACTTGGTTTTGGGTCATTTCAACATTTAATTTTTCAAATAAGTTAGTGAGCCATTGACTACCTTCACGACCGACCGCAAGTAAAACATAATCCGCATCGATTCTTTCATCGTCGGCTAAAATAACGCCTTTAACTTGACCTTCTTCCACGACAATATCTTTCACAGTTGTGGAGAATCTAGTATCAATCTTCTTTTCTAAATCTAAATATATTCTGGTTAAGATTTTTAAGTTTTCTTCTGTGCCTAAGTGTCTGACCTTGCTATGTAATAGTTTAAGACCAACAGACATGGCTTTCTTTTCAATATCTCTAACTTCTTTAGTGTATGGATCAGTAATGACTGGAGTAGCGCCATAATTAAGATTGATTTGGTCGACATAATCAATCAATTTCATGAGTTCATCACGGTCAATATAATCTTGTAACCAACCACCAAATTCAGAGGTAATGTTAAATTTACCATCAGAATAAGCACCAGCCCCGCCAAAACCATTAGTGATGGAACAAGCTGGGAAGCATTCTTGATAGCCTTTAATATTTCTTGGACATTTTGTTAATTTGTGTTCTAAAACTGGACAATGTCTCTTTTCGATAGAGAGACCCTTATCTATAAGGAGTACTTTTAATTTTGGGTTTTTGCTGACTAATTCGTAGGCACAAAAATATCCACTTGGGCCCGCTCCAACAATCACGACATCGTATTTCATAAGGTATCTCCTTTTAGTCTTTTCCACAAAGAAAAAACACTATTTAAGTATAGATTATGCACGCGTGAATGTTAATAGATTTTTAATGATTTTGAACGTAAAGAAAAGTTAACAGAAATAGATGTAGTTTAAAGTTAAATATGTTCTTATTGCTGATCAAAAATGAGGTTGATATCAGTCAGAAGCGATTCCATCTTTACACGAAGAGCGTTTGATAATTTAATAAGTAATCTTGCTTCTAACCTATTTATATCGCGTTTCCCATACCTCAAAGCGGAAATAGTTGAACGAGAAACACCTGAGACTTTTGATAATTTTTGGGAAGACATTTTTTTATAAGCCATTATTACATCCAAAAGGGAGTATTTCACTTTGCCTTTTACATATTCTAGAGTTTGAAGATAATCCATTTCATGATAAGGCGGATACATGTTTATAGCCTCATCAATTGGTAGCACAAAAAACAAAGATTCAAATGTGATCTTTAAGTCAAAAAATAGGCGTATGTATGTATAGCCAAGCCAGCCGTAGACGTCATAAGGACTATATTCATATTCGTTTGAAATATTAATTTCGAACATTCTTTCAAAAATATATTCTTTAGGAGAAAAAGCAAGTTCAGTAATATCTGATTTTTCAAGTAAAGAGAACGCAGAAGAATAAGCTATTGTTCTTTCGACAAATCTTGGAGAGTATTCATTGCTTATTGTTCTACCGATAATATAGCCAAGTGTGTCTTGAAATGTAGTAACGTAATCATCATCATGATAAATCATAGGGTATCACTTCCACCGATAAAATAGCATTTTTGTATACCACAGTAAACAGTTTTAGTGATTTTTTGTTGCGTATATATTAGTCTTCTTAGGCGAAATCGAAATAGTCTAAGACATCTGGATTGTCTGTTATTTTTTCTACAACACCTTTAGCCACAAGGTTCCTACCCTCATATAATTCGAACATTGTTCCTTTCGCTAAGATATTTGGAGCTCTTTCATAATTTAAAAATCTTAAATAACTACGAGTTGTATAATCACTTGTTTTTTCATAGTTATAGCAAATTATTGACCAAGCACAGCCATTAAATGTCGTTTGCCCTTTTATTCCAATCTGAGGAGCGTATTTGTTATTTTCCATTGGGACGGGTCCTTTTCTTCCACCCTCTTCAGGAGTGGCCCAAACCAAGGTAGTCTCATACACTACGAAGTCTGTTCCAAGTAAGCAACGACCAATGTGTTCCCACTCTTTATATTCGTCTTCTAACATGCTTTTGTCTGTAAAAGCATCGATCATAAAGGCGTAATTTAAAAATTCTTTGTAATCGGAATTAATATTGTTTTTGATTACTTTTAGTAAGTATTTTTTGACTTCAGATGGACTCATTTCCATCATCATTACTGCAGCGCAAAGCGATTGATCTTCCTTTTTATAGTTTCCTTCTATAAATGAAATAAGATCATTGAAACTGCCTAATGGTAACTTATAAAAGCCATCCTCTGGACCATAACCATAGTCAAACATCGGATGTTTAATCCATTCGGAGCCATCTTTTCTGCTGAAATATCTACCATCCCTTTCAACAAGTCCAAAATCTTCCGGAGTCGTTTTATCGTGTTTATAACTCATCATGAACTTTTTGTTTTTAGGCAATGTTTTGAGCTCGTTAAATGATTGTGAGCCCACATAGTGGTCACGGATTTCCGCGATTAATCTATTATTGTCCTTTCGACGTATGACCGTATGAATAGCATAATACTTTTCGAAAAAGCGATGAGAAGAATCGCGAAGTCCGGTACGATGCGCACGTGATTCATCGATAGCAATAACGTTATCTCTTTCGTATTTTTTCGTAAAAAAGAAGCGTCTAATTTTAAACTCTTCATCATTAAAGCTTATTTTCCAAAGCACATAGCCGAGCCAGGCAATAAAAAAAGCAAGCCAAAGAGTAGATAAGCCAACAATGCCAATAATTTTATCTGCATCATTTCTAAATTTAGCGTAGAGCAAAAACAAAACAATAAGAGGGATTGCAAGTAATAAACAAATACCGCAAATAATGTTAATGCTTTTGTTTTTCTTAATAACGTTATATTTCATAAATAATCACTCTATTGAATAATAGCAAATATCGTGTGATATTCTCAATATTTTTCAAAGAAAAAAGACCGGTTTTCATTCCGGTCTTATATATCTTCTTTATATTGATTAGAAGTTCTCGTTGATATATTTAGCAATGATTGGCGATAAGGAGACGATAGAAACAACATCTTCTTCTTGTGGAATAGAATCACTAATAGCGATATCTAAGATGCCACATCTATATAATTTCGCGAGAGCGTTCTTGGAAAAGATACCATGGCAAGCGCAGATGAGGATACCTCTAGCTTCGTTTTTGAGAAGTTCTTTACTCGCGGCAATAATTGTGCCACCAGTATCGATGATATCGTCAATCATTAAACAGTACTTGTCCACGACTGATTCGCCTTTGATGTTAGTAATAACGGCCTTATTTGGTTCAGGACGGTATTTATTTAACACCGCGATTGGTAAATCACCTAAATCTTTAGATAAATGTTTTGCTCTTTCGAGGCCACCCTTGTCTGGAGAAACAATGACAACGTCCTCGAGTTTAACTTTTAATGTCTTTAAGCGTTTACGATAATAATCAGCGAACACAGAGGAAGAATATAATTCCACTGCTTCCATATTTTCGAAGAATGGTTGCATCGAACCACTATGGTAATCAACTGATACAACTCTATTACATCCGGCTTCTCTTAAGCAATTAGCCACTAATTTAGCACTAATTGGATCGCCGAAATCAATAGTTCTGTCTTGTCTCACGTATCCGAAATATGGGATGATCGCGGTAATGGTTTTAGCTTCACCCCTCTTAAGAGCATCGATGAAGATTAATAATTCCATTAATTTGTCATTGACTGGGTTACAGGTTGAATGAATAACAATACAATCCTTACCTCTTACGTCAACGTTTGGTCTGGTGAAAATTTCATTATCTGCGAATCTTCTACAGATAGCGGGTGATTTTTCCACACCGAGTTCTTCACACACCTTATTTGCGAGTTCTTCACAGGTGGTTAAAGAAAATACTAGTACTTGTTCTTTATTTGTCATGTCTTCTTTCCCTCTTTCAACTGAAAGGAATGTAAATTTTATTCGAAGAACAATAGCGAATTATTTATCGCTTGTTGTGCCGTTGGTTGTACCAAAGATACGGTCACCACAATCGCCTAAACCTGGACAGATGTAGGCATTTTCGTTTAAGCATCTATCTAATGCACCAACGATGAGTGGGATATCTGGATTGGCTTTGCAGAATGCTTCAATACCTTCTGGTGCGGCAATGATGCAAATGAAGGAGATCTTCTTTGCGCCATGCTTTTTGAGCATCTTAACTGCGTCAATCGCAGAACCGCCTGTCGCGAGCATTGGGTCGATGAGATAAACATCTTTTTCGGAAATATCCGCTGGAAGCTTGCAGTAGTATTCTACTGGTTCTTTAGTAACTTCATCACGGTATAAGCCGATGTGACCACATGTACAGCCTGGAACTAATTCAAGCAAGCCATCTTCCATACCAAGACCCGCACGGAGAATTGGTACGAAACATAAGGATTTACGATTCACAAGTGGTTGCATACTCTTTTCGATTGGAGTTTCAATTTCCACTAAGTGGGTTTCGAGATGACGGAGAGCTTCATATCCTTCAAGGATTGAAATCTCCTTAACTAACATTTTGAATTCGTTAGTTTTTGTTGTCTTGTCTCTTAACTTCGTAATTTTATGTTTGAGAAGTGGATGATCAAGAATGGTCACGTTTGGATAATTTTTGTAAGCCATTAATTAATTCCTCGGTTTTTATTCTTCTTTGGATTGTTCTTCCTCGGTTTTTCTATTAGGACCAACAATCACATTCACAATTATACCAAGAATTAACGCGCACGCAACCTCGGTTAATGTAATTGTGCCAGCAGCATTTGGTAAAACAAATGTCATTGCGAAGCCACCGACACCAGCAATTAAGATGACAGAGACAACGAATAAGTTTCTATTGTCGTTGAGATTGACCTTTTGAATCATCTTTAAGCCAGAGACTGCGATGAAGCCGTATAAGGCGATACAGACACTACCCATAACTGGAGTTGGGATGGAAGCGAGTAATGTGGAGAATGGTAAGAAGAAGCTGAGGATAATTGCCATAACAGCAGTTGCCCAGATTGTTCTAATGGAAGCGTTGCCAGAGATAGCGACACAGCCAACGGATTCACCATATGTTGTGTTACAAGCACCACCGAAGAAAGCACCGGCCATGGAGCCAACACCATCACCAAGAAGTGTTCTGTGTAAGCCTGGTTCTTCTAATAAATCTTTGCCGATGATGGAACTTAAGTTCTTGTGGTCAGCAATGTGTTCAGCGAAAACGACGAATGCAACTGGGATGTAAGCAACTGCTAATGTGCCAAGGTAAGCACCGAAGTTAGCGAAGCTTGTACCATCACTGAATGAACCGAATGCCTTGATGAATGTGAATTCTGGGCACCAGCCACCAATGAATTTGTCCCAACCAGCGTTTGCGAAGATATTGAAATCAATGATTTTTAACCATTCTTTGTTTAAAGCAAAACCCACACCTGTCATAGCTAAAGCTGTGAGGTAACCAGCGCCGATACCAACGACGAATGGGATTAATCTTAAGAAACCCTTTGGTTTGCTATAAACGGAAACGATAATAACAACGAGTAATGTGACTAACGCAACAAAGATACAAGCTAAAACGTGCCAGTCAATAACACCACCACTTGCGCGGAAGGCATCAACGTTACCGTAGCCGAAGGAGTTTGCAACAGCGTTACCGGATAAACTTAAACCGATGATAGCGACTGTTGGACCAATAACGACGGCTGGCATAACTTTAGAAATCCAGCGTGAGCCACAGAATTTACAAATCAAAGATAAGATGACATAAACTAAACCAGCGAAAACCGCACCGATGATGATGCCAAGATAGCCCATGCTCATTGAAGCAGCGCCAGCGAAAGCGGCGAACATACTTCCTAAGAAAGCAAAGGAGCTACCTAAGAAGACTGGTGATTTAGATTTTGTGAAAAGTAAGTAGACGATTGTACCAACGCCAGCGCCGAATAACGCAGCAGAAGTACTTAAGCCATTGCCAACGATCATTGGGACGGCAATGGTGGCAGCCATAATGGCTAAAAGTTGTTGTAATGCAAAGACAATGGTTTTTCCCCAACTTGGCTTGTCATTTACATCGTAAATAAGATTGTTTGTTGCCATAAATGTTTCTCCTCTCTAAGCAAAAAAAATCACCCGACAATAAGGGGTGACTACAAACAGATAAGAATAGCGAATGGGGAGGAAAATTGAGGGAAGAAACCCCCTAGTGAGGCGGGAATCTTACACTTTCTAATTCGTTTCTCCATAGCAATCCTTTGCCTAAAACTTTACCACATACGCATATCATTGCAAACACTTTTTTTAGAAAATTTCTAAGATAAAACATAATCGAGTTTTTGTCATAAGATTGGCATGAAATTTCTTGCTGTCATACGTTGAGAAAAGCACTGTTCTGACATATAATAAAGTTTGTCGTTTTTATTAGAGGTAGCCCAATTATGACCAAGAAAGAACAAGTCATTTCATTATCCGAAAAACATATTAAGGATGTTCCTGGTTTTCCTAAACCAGGCATCATTTTCAAAGATATCGTTCCAGTATTTGAAGATCCAGAATATCTCCAATTAGTGTTCGATGTCATGGTTGAAGAATTGAAAGAACAAAATATTCAATTTGATAAAATCGTTTGTCCAGAAGCCCGTGGTTTCTTATTTGGTCCCACTCTTGGTTTATTAACTAAGAAGGGTGTTGTAATGGCCAGAAAACCTGGTAAATTACCAAGACCAGGCAACTGTGTCTCATATAACTTAGAATACGGCACCGCTACTTTGGTGATTAGTGAAGATTCTATTAAACCAGGTGATCGCGTTTTAGTGGTCGATGACTTATTAGCCACAGGTGGCTCCGCGAAAGCTTTATGTGAACTCGTTGAAAGAAGTGGCGCCACTGTCGCGGGTGTGATGTTCTATATCGAACTCACTCCACTCAAAGGCCGTGAATTATTAAAGAAATATCCAGTAATTTCCATCGTTCCGGTTGAAGCTTACTAAGAATTGTTCATACACGTCGCACGATAAATCTTTATTTTATAAAACCCGTGCGACTTTTTTGTGAAAATTTATCTTTTTAAGGGTTTACAACTGTCATTTTGTGAATATACAATAATGGCGTCAAAGGAAAACAAACTTTGACTTCGTATAATTCCCTAATTGGTGGGTTGTCTCTACGCTACACCGTATAATGTAGCACTACGAATCAAATCCGTTTGCGAAATAATCGTTCGTATGTTTCGCCGTTGATTTAAAGTAGAGGCTTCCAATTATAGGAAGCTCATTTTTATTTTTTAGAAAAGAAATCAAGGAGGAGAAAAACAAAAATGAAAAAAGTACGTTTAGTATCATTATTAGCATTAGCTGCTGCCTCTGTCGCTGGTTTAGCTGCATGTAATGGCAATGCAAAAATGAAAGTCGGTTTAATCTGCTTACACCCAGCCGATTCTTCAACTTACGACAAGAACTTCGTTGAAGCTTTCAAAGAAAGCGCGAAGAAATTAGGTTTCAACCCAATCATTCGTGAAAACGTTCCAGAAGGTCCAGAATGTAGAGAAGTTGCTGAAAACTTAGCCGACACAGGTTGCAAAATCGTTTTTGCCGACTCCTTTGGTCATGAAGACTATATGATTGAAGCCGCTAAAAAGCATCCAAACGTTCAATTCTGCCACGCTACAGGTACAAAAGCTGCTGCTGAAAAGTTAGCTAACTACCACAACGCTTTCGCTTCCATTTACGAAGGCCGTTACCTCGCTGGTGTTGTTGCCGGTATGAAATTACAAGCTATGAAAGCCGCTGATGCTTCCGTCGCTTCTAAGATCGGTTATGTTGCCGCTCACCCATACGCTGAAGTTATGTCCGGTTATACATCATTCTACCTTGGTGTTAAATCCATCGTTGAAGATGTCACAATGGACGTTAAATATACCGATTCTTGGTATGATGAAACAGCTGAAAAGACCGCTGCTAAAGCCTTAATCGCCGGTGGCGCTGTCCTCATTTCTCAACACGCTGACTCCTATGGTGCTCCAACAGCTTGTGAAGAAGCTAAAGTTCCAAACGTCACATATAACGGTTCCACCGCTAGTGTTGCTCCAGAAACATTCATGGTTTCTTCCAGAATCAACTGGTCCCCATTCTATGAATTCGTCGTCAACGCCGTTAAAGAAGCTGAATCCCCAGAAAAAGCTAACATCCCAGCTAACTGGTGTGGTGGTTTCAGAGAAGGTTCTGTTGAACTTTCCGAATTAGGCAAAAACGTTGCTCCTGGCACCGCTGAAAAAGTCGCCGAAGTCAAAGCCAAATTAGAAAATGGTTCTTTAAAAGTTTTCGATACAAGCAAATTCACTGTTAAAGGTGAAGCTCCAAGCGAAGCAAATATGGCTCCAAGCAAACAATGGACATTCGATTACCCAGATGGCACCGAATTCGTCAAAGATGGTTACTATCACGAATCCGAATACCGTTCTGCTCCAAGCTTTGACGTTTTAATCGATGGTATCAACGACCTCGGTTCCGTCAACCCAAAAGAATAATTAAATAACTTTAAAACATCGTTTTAGCGGGGTCACTAGCCCCGCTAAAACCTTTATTTATCTCATGGAAAAACAGCAAGTCATAGAATTAAAAGGCATCACTAAAATATTTGGTCGTATAGTCGCTAATCACGATTGCAACCTCTCTTTATATAATGGCGAAATTCTCTCATTATTAGGCGAAAATGGATCTGGTAAAACCACTCTTATGAACGCTCTCGCGGGTATTTATTGCCCTGATGCTGGTGATATCTATGTTAGAGGTGAAAAAGTCAGAATCAGTTCACCACACGATGCTTATAAATACCATATTGGTATGGTCCACCAACACTTCAAACTCGTTGATACATTCACCGCTGTTGAAAATGTTGTTGTGGGTTTAACTAAAAAAGACTATGAAGAAATTGCCAAAAAAGATGGCACAAAAGCACAGGGATTTAATTTAAAAGCAAGCGCTAATCGCATCACTGAAATTTGTAATAAATTTGGTTTTAAATTAAATCCTTGGCAAAAAGTTAACACCATGTCTGTTAGTGAAAAGCAGACATTAGAAATTATTAAAGCGCTTTATAGAGGCGTTGATATTTTAATTTTGGATGAACCAACCGCAGTTTTAACTCCACAAGAAATTGAAAAATTATTTGATGTTTTAAGAGCGATGAAAAAAGATGGAAAATCCATCATTATCATTACTCATAAACTTAATGAAGTCTTAGAAATTAGTGACCGTGTCGCTGTTCTTTGCAAGGGCGAAGTCGCTGGCGATATCTTAACAAAAGATGCCACTGAAAAGATTTTAACTGAAATGATGGTTGGCCATAAAGTCGATCTCAATATCAATAGAATGGAAATCCCTACCACTGGTGAACGCTTAATTGTTCAAGATTTAAGCTTAATGGGTAGAGATGGTAGAAAAATACTTAAAAATATCAATTTCACCGTATATGGTAGTGAAATACTTGGTATTGCGGGTATCTCTGGAAGTGGTCAAAAAGAATTATTAGAAACAATCGCCGGCCTTAATAGAAATACACAAGGCACGATTATTTTTCATAACCCAAAGAAAGAACAACCAGTTACTTTTTTCCATAAAAACATTAAGCAAATTAGAGAATTAGCCGCACAAGGTAAATTCCACTTAAAAGGCAAAAAAGAACCACTATCACTCGTTGGTAAAACAAATAAAGAAATTACTGAAATGGTTAATAAAGAACAAATTATTTTCTATGAAGATGAAATCATGAACTTAAAGGGTAAGAAACCAATTGAGATTCGTGATTTAGGTATTAAATTATCATTCGTTCCTGAAGATAGATTAGGTATGGGTCTTGTTGGAAGTATGGACCTTATCGATAACATGATGCTAAGAAGCTTTAGAAAAGGTAAAGGTGGTATTGTTCATAGAAACAAACCTGCTGCTTTAGCTAAAGAATTAGTGGATGAATTAGAAATTAAAACACCAAGCTTGCATACATCAGTTAAAAAATTATCTGGTGGTAATATTCAAAAAGTCTTAGTGGGTAGAGAAATCTCAACACGTCCAAAGGTCCTTATGGTGGCCTATCCAGTGCGTGGTTTAGATATTAACTCTTCCTACATGATTTATAACTTAATCAACAAACAAAAAGAAAAAGGCAGTGCGGTCATCTATGTTGGTGAAGACTTAGATGTCATCCTTGCCCTTTGTGATCGTGTTCTTGTATTAAGAGACGGAGAAGTCGCTGGTATCTTAAACTGCAAAGACACTAATAAAAACGAAATTGGTTTATTAATGACTAAGAAAGTTGAAGAAAGGAGTGAAGAAAATGCCTGAATTAGCACAAAAACAAAAAGTTAAAAAGGTTAGAAATCCTCTTTTCCATATCACTAGACGTAATGAAGTACCAACATGGTTTGTCTTCGTTGTTAAGCTTTCATTTATTTTAGGTGCCTTGCTTTTGTGTGGCATTATTTCCTTCCTTGTTTCTCCAATAACATTGGATGAGATGCCTGAAAAGTTTATTAGCTATTATATATTCGTTGTTGAAGGCACTTTTTATAATATGAATACAGCATTTTCCACTTTGTGGAATGCATCATTACTATTAATTATTGCCGCCGCTATTACTCCAGCCTTTAAGATGAAGTTCTGGAATATCGGTGCTGAAGGCCAAGTGTTAATGGGCTGCTTTGGTGCGGCAATTGTTATGAAATTTATTGCTCCATCTATTCCTAACTTCTTAGCGCTTATATTAATGCTCGCATTAGCTTTGATATTTGCGGCTGTTTGGGCGGCAATTCCTGCGATATTTAAAGCGTTCTTTAACACTAACGAAACATTATTCACCTTAATGATGAACTATATTGCCATCGGCTTAGTGGCGGCCTTCTCTTTGAAGTTCAAAGCCACAGGTAGTACCGCTCTTGGTGTATTAAACGCCAGTACTCATGCTGGTTGGATGCCAGAAATCTTTGGTAGTTCATATCTTATTGGTATTTTTGTCATCATTAACTTAGTAGTAGCATTATGGTTCTATCTCAAATATAGCAAACACGGGTATGAAATTGCGGTCTTAAATGGCAGTGTTAGAACCGCTGAATATGTTGGTATTAACGTTAAGGTTGTCACTATTAGAACAATGATCTTATGTGGCGCTGTTTGTGGTATTGCTGGTTTCTTACTTGTTTCAGGTTCTAGCCATACTGTTAGTGAAACAGTTGTTGGTGGACGTGGCTTTACCGCTGTTATGATTAGCTGGCTTGGTCACTTCAACCCATTAGAAATGGTTCTTTATTCAGTATTGAACGCTATTATTACCGTTGGCAGTAGTAATGCTGCTGCTAACTTACAATATAGTGGCGAAGTCGCTAACGTTTTATCTGGTTTATTCTTCTTATTAATCTTAACTAGTGAGTTCTTCACTAACTTCAAAATTAGATTTAATTTACACCAATTCTTCAAGAGCAAGAATCAGCCTCCTATGTCCGAAGGACAAACGCCAAAAGCGGAAGGAGGTAAACAATAATGTTTCTAGAAATTATTACTAGCTCTATTAAGTTTGCCACTGTCTTCTTATTTGGCTCCGCTGGTGAAACAGTAACAGAAAAATCTGGCCACCTAAATATGGGCACCCCAGGTATTATGTGTATCGGTGCTATGGGTAGTGCGATTGGTGCTTATATTTATTTAAGCATTTTAGTTAAGTTGGGCATTCCTGGTCAAACCAATGCCTTCTTAGCATTCTTCTTTACCGCTTTCTTCTGCTTATTGTTTGCTGGTTTAGCGGGTTTATTATTCTCATTTATTACCGTCACACTTCGTTGTAATCAAAACGTTACTGGTTTAGCGTTAACAACATTTGGTGTAGGCTTATATCCATTTGTTATTTCCTTCTTCAAGAAAGAAATCTCTCTTGGATTCTCATCGCTTTCATCTAAATACTTAATGCACGTGTTCCCTGAAAGTTTTTATAACGCTAACTGGTTCACACAGTTGTTCTTCTCATATGGCATTCTTGTTTATCTCGCTATTGCGGTAGCGATCGGTATTGCCATTATCATGAAGAAAACTAGAGTGGGTTTATTCTTAAGAACTGTCGGTGAAAACCCTGCCGCTGCTGACGCTGCTGGTATTAGTGTTAATCGTTATAGATATTTAGCCACTATTATTGGTTCCGCTATTTCTGGTTTAGGTGGTATGTATTACTTATTCGATAACTGCAGTGCAGCATTTGAATTCGTCGTTGATTCATATGGCTGGTTAGCGGTTTCTCTTGTTATCTTCACAATGTGGAATACAAATATTGGTATTGCTGGTTCATTTATTTTCGCTTTCTTATATATCATGCCTGGCTACTTAAATGTTCCCGGTCCAGAAAAGCAAATCTTCGCTTTAATTCCATATTTCGTCACCGTTATTATTCTTGTTGTCACAAGTATCTTTAATAAGAAATTAGGCAAAGCTCCGGCGGGTCTAGGCCAGTCGTACTTTAGAGAAGATAGATAGGAAATTAGCCCTTAAAAAAATAAGGGCTTTTTTATTTTGTTTAGATCTTAGTAAATTGCCTTTTGCTTGCTTTGTTTTTCAAAAACAAATAGTATGTATGGCATAAAGTTTATCTCAAAAGAAAGGAGAAACTATGAAAAAGAATATCAAATTATTACTCCTAGTCGCGATGGCCGCTGGTGTGATGGTTGGTTGTAGTGATAACTCATCCTCAAGTAACAACACATCCAGTAGCGATACAAGTTTACCTAGTGAATCTAAATCTAGTGATAATCCATCTACTTCGATTCCTTCATCTAGTAGTGAATCAAGTAGTTCGTCCCCAAGCAGCACCTCTGTTGCCCCTACATTAACAGGTATCGCATTAGATACCACTAATGTTAAAAAGAATTATGATCAAGGTGATAAATTAGACCTAACTGGTTTAGTGGTTACCGCTAATTATAGCGATAACACTACTGAAGTGGTTACTAACTACACCACTAATCCTGCTAACGGGGCTACTTTAAACACCATTGGTGCTATTCCAGTTACTGTCGCATATGGAAGAGTCACTAATTCATTTAACATTCTTGTTGCTAAACCAGGTAAAAAAGCATGGACAGATGCAGAAGCTAAAATCATGTCTGACCACTTATATGGATATGTCCTTCCATTTACTGGTTCAGAAGAAGCTGTAGTCGCATATGATGAAGAAAACGACGCTGTTACTATCCAAGGTGGCGCAGCAGATTCTAATACGCTTGCTGCTTATGCCGCTAAGGTTATCGCCGATGGATTTACAAACGTTAATCCACAAGGTTATGTTTTTGAAAAACAAGTAACAGTTAACACCGCCGCAAGACACTTAAGAGTGGCTTTTGCTAATGTGGAAAGTAAGTTCTATTTAGAAGCTTACGACCCATATTACTATACCTTCCCTGCTACTTTTGCTTCTGAAATTGCAGCAGGAGCGTTTGGCTCTAATGAAGTTCCGCCTGCTTTTAGTGCAGATTATTATGAAGTATCCTCTAGTGACTATGGTATTTTCTGCTATACAAATGCAAATAATGCAGTGGGAACATACACCACTTCATTAAATGCCGCTAACTGGAATGTTTTGGATGAATTAAACCAAGGCTATAAAGTCGCAGTTTCCCCAGATGGTAAATACTGTGTTAATTATGCTTATAACGATGAATATAAGAGTTTAGATATTTACTTTGGTCCACTTAGTTATTGGAACACAAAAGTAATTGAAGACTTCTATAACAAATATAACGGTTATGTTGTTAACATCCCTGCGCTTAATATCACTAATGGCGAATATATCTTTAAAGAATCTGATGTTAACGAACAAGCTTATGCCTATGGAGCATATGAAGCTATCCATGCATTTATGTACGTCTATGGTGCCACTGAACAAGATTTAGTCAGCTACGCTGATTCAATAAAAACAAGTGGTTGGGAAGCTGAAAAGGATGGCAACATCTACTATGCATATTTAACAATTGCTGATAAAGGTATTGCTAGATTAGAATTCGAATATAACGCAAAATATAACGCTGCTATTTTCACCATCTACTTTAAATTAGATCCAATTCCTGTGAAGGATTGGCCAGCTGATGATATTGCAGCATTATTAGGTGATTACACTATCGGTACAGTTCCAGCATTTACTGGTGCTAACAAAGGCTTTGTTATCTTAAACGATATGTTTGGTATCGGTGTCTTAGTTAAGGTTGAAAGAGGCAGTGAAGAAGCCGCTATTGAATTATATAAAACTGATTTAGCAAATGCTGGTTATACCGATTATGATGAAGCAGCTGATGAATACACTAATCCAAATAGTGAAATTGCTATTAAAGTATATTCCGCAGAAAAAGGCTCTATCACTATCGATTTTGCTAAGACTGGCAAGACAAAATCATTCCCGTCTAGCCTAATTTCTAGTTATTTCTTAGGTAGCGATACAGTTCCAGCCCTTAGCGGTGCTAACGAATATCAATACAAAATTGTTGGTGAAGAAGACATTCAAATCACATGTGTTTATGGTGCTGCTGATGCCGCATCAAGTGCTCAAGGTCAATATATGACGCTTTTACAAAATGCTGAATACACATTTGATTCCACTACACAAAGAATGAAATCAAAGAACAATCAGTTTGAAATCTATTTCTTTATTAAAGATGGTTCATTAGTGATTAACATCCATGGTACACCTGTGACCGCTTTCGTATCATTATGGCCAACAGCTAAGATTGCTGCATTATTCGCCGGTCAAGGTTATACAGATCAACTTCCATCTTATGATGAAATCTGTGATGATATCACCGCTGGCACAAACTATGATGGTAGCCTTTATGTTCTCATTGAAACAGATAATAAGAATCAAGTGAAGAGTGACTATATAAATTTATTACAAACCGCTAACTTCACATATGACTACGACAGTTCAACTAGTTATGATGATGTCTTTAAATCGCCAAATAAACAATATACTGTCGCAGTAAGCACAAATAGCTTAGGTGTTTCATTAACCATCAAGAAACTTGGTGGTGATGTACCACAGGGTGATACAGCATTCCCAATGGATCAAGTCGTGGCGGATCTTCCAATTGCAGATGGCATTCTTCCTGCATTCGAAACAGAAGGCGCTACATTCGCATATGATTTCTATTTCGGTGAAGCCTTTGTAACAGTAACACTTCCAACACAAGCCGCTGCTGAAGCTGCACGTGATGCTTATATTGAAGCGCTTGCAGGTTCTGGTTTCACATTTACAAAATTATGGGGTTACCTAGATGCTTATCTCCACTCAAATGGCGTGCTCGCAGTTGAGATTGATGAGACTGAAATAACAAATGGTGTTATCAAATTAGGTATCTTAGAATACGAAACCTATTAATCACAAACATTTAAAAATTGCCTATCCAAAAGATAGGCTTTTTTAATGATAATTAAGCATTCTTGTTGTTTTTACTACGAAAAACAAATAACATTGTAATCGTGCGTTTCTATTCGAGAAAGGAAGAGAATATGAAAAAATCACTCATCAAATCAATACTTCTTGGCGCAATTACACTAGGAATGATGATTGGTTGTAATGAACCTGCATCAACATCTAGCTCATTAACACCAAGTAATACTCCAAGTTCTACTATCACAAGTAGTTCTTCAGAAATTACATCAAGTAGCGTAGCTTCTTCAAGCGAATCCTCTAGCAGTGCTTCAAGTAGTTTACCAAGTAGTTCATCTTCTAGTAGTTCAAGCTCTACCGCTCCAACATTAACAGGTATTACGTTAGATACCACAAGTGTAAAGAAATCTTATATTCAAGGTGAAGCATTAGATTTAACTGGCTTAGTGGTTACTGCGAATTATGGTAATAACACTACTGAAGCTGTTACTAACTACACCACTAATCCTGCTAATGGCGCGGCACTTAACAATACTGGTGCTATCCCAGTTACCGTAGCGTATGGAAGATTTACTGATTCATTTAATGTTATTGTCACTAAAGCTCCTAAAGCAGCATGGACTGAAGCAGAAGCTAAATTAATGTCTGATAACTTATATGGTGAAGTCTTACCATATACAGGTTTTGAAGAATCAAAAGTTAACTACAACGAACAATATAAAGCAGTTGTCGTTATGGGTGGCACAATCACTGATGAATTCTTAGAAAGCTATGCTAGAGCATTATCTTTTAATGGTTATGTCTTAGTAAGCACTACTGAATTAGTGTTTGAAAAGTCAGTACAAACTGATGCTGGCAAACGTATTGTTCAAGTCACAGTTATGGATAACAAAGGTCAATTAGCGATTGCCGCTATGGACCCATATTATTATGCTTTCCCAACTGATTTTGCTAACTATGTTGCGGATAAATACTTTGCTTCCAAAGAAGCAGTTCCTGCTATCCAAGCGGATTACTATCAATTAATTGAAGATAATGATGGCATTGCTATTGTTTGCTATATGGATGCCACTACTGAGGATGCTGGTTATAGTGATATCTTAACCACTGCTCATTGGACAGTTTTAGGAAAAGATGAGCATGAATTATATAGTGCTGTTTCTCCAGATAGCGCTTATATGATTTCTTATGAATATAGTGCACAAAACGGTGCATTACTCATTGTCTTTAGACCGGTTAATTTCTTTAACGATGCTCCTATTAAAGCGTTCTTCGCTAAATATAATGGTACATACGTTGAATTACCTGCCTTTAACGTTACTAATGGTCAATACTATTTCGAAGAAGCAGACACTAACGAATACTTCTATGAAAAAGGCGATCTTGATATGGTTGTGGCCTTCTTAACCATCTATGGTGGTACCGCACAAGATGCTGCTAATTATATGACCACCTTACAAGAAGCTGGTTTTAAGGTTTTAAATTCTAAAGATTCTTATTCCGCAACAAAAGCGGTCGAAGGTAAGGGTTTATTTAGATTAGACTATTCTTATGATCCTGAAAAAGAAGTTATTACATTAATTTTCTATATTTATTTAGAACCATTCCCAACCACTGAATTCCCACAAGATGAAATCTCAGAAGCATTAGGCGGTTATCTCGTTGATAAAGTTCCTGGCTACGTTGGCGAAACAACAGGTTTCCAATTAAATGATGATTCATATGGCTTATATATTGTCGTTGAAGTCGAACAAGGCACCGAACTTGCAGCTATCGAAGCTTATAAAGCCACACTAGTGGAAAATGGCTATTCTTTAAGACATGAAGATAGTCATGAATATGTTTCCGAACATCATGAAATCGTTATCTCATTACAAAAAGATGCTGGTTCATTCAAAATCATTATTATGCGTGAACCATATAACGCTTGGCCAAGTGAACAAGTTGCGGCCTATTTAGGTGAAGAAATAAGTGACGTGGTTCCTGCTTTTGCAGATGGAAGAGCCGATGAATTCACCTTTGAACCAGCGGAAGATGGCTTAACAATCACTATTTCTTATTACTACGAAGAAGATGACCAAGGTGAAGAAATTGAAATCGATGTTGAGGAAATCGCAATCGACTATATCCACGAATTAGAAGACAATAATGATTTCTCCTATGTTGATGATGAAGATGGTGTCAAATATTACAGTTCTAAAAACTTCCAAATCATTGTTGGTGTTGAATGCAACGATGTTTGGGATGAAATTTATATCTATATCATGACTCCTGATCAATATGAACCAGAAGACGAATGGCAAGTTCAGCACATCCAATATTTCTTAGATAAACATAACTACACTGATAATTTACCAATATATGAAGGCGAGTTTGTCAGTGCGAAAGCCACTATTGAAATAAGTACACTAAGAATTGATGTTGTTTTAGAAACAACTGATACTGATGAAATTAAAGCGGAAGCTGATGCTTATATAGACACTTTAGTGGATGCAGGATTCACATATTTTGAAGAATTAGGCGAAGGTACATGCAAGAGATATCTTTCTCCACACAATCAATATGAAGTTTCAGTGATGTATCAAATCGATGGTTTCACTGTCCAAATTGATGAAATTGCTAACGAAAGACAAGAAACCACAACTTTCCCAACCGAAGAGTTATATGCTGCTCATCCAGAATTAGAAGGTGTCCTTCCTATCGTTGTGGATGGAGAAGCCACATTTGATACACAAATTCAAAGTGACTGGGTTGAAATCTTCGTCATGTATGAAGATGCTTCTTTAATTCCTAGCGCTATGGAAGCTTATGAAAAAGCTTTAGTGGAAGCGGGCTTTAGAAAACAAGAAGATACTGCTGGTTATGATGTTGTCTATTTCTCGCCAGACGAAACATACTATGTTTGTGTTACCGACTGGTCAACTTATGACACTCCTGGATTTGATATCGAAATCTATTACATGTAATATTCAATTTACAAAGTAAAAGGCCGGAATTAACTCATTCCGACCTTTTTATTTACTTTAAATATAATTTAGCTAGTTTTCTTTATTCGTGGCTATAATGGCCGTTAAATGAACAATGCATCTAACTAGAAGAGCACCAACACTATTAGTGAGAATTACAATTAATAAATTCCATAGCATATTGATATTCCAGTTAAACGCCATACCGAAATAGAACATATTGGCGATACAATGCTGGAAGCCACAATAAACGAATAATGTAACGGCAACAATGATACCGATAATCTTCATACCCCAGTTTTGTAAGTTCTTATATAAATAAACCGCGATATAGACAAGAGCGCCACAGAAGATACCTTCTAAGAAGACCATATTTGATCCTGTTTTAGCATTACTTATCGCAATAATTGTGTTATTCACTCCTTCAACATTCATAAAGATGAAGTGGCAAATAATACCTAACGCAAAAGCGCCTATCGCGTTACCGACGAGCATGATTGGTAAATTGATTGCGTTTTCCACGAGTTTCTCACGGTCATCGAACACCACACCAATTTTACCGGTATAGAGCTGTAAGCCTAATACACAGACTAGGATTAAACCAATTGAAAATAAAGCAGAAGCAAATATTGCACCAGGAGTTCCTGGGAGAAGATATTTAGTAATGGTAAAAGCAAATGAACCTAGACCAATGGCTAAGCCCGCAAAAATACCAAAAAGTAATACCTTCAAATATTTCATATTAGAAAACTGGTTTGTTATCCTTGAATTCTTTCACATTAGCGCCACTATAGACTTTAAGGCCTTCGGCTTCTAATCTTCTTCTTCCACCTTGGAAACCTTTTTCAATAGCGACAGCGACACCAACAACTTTCGCACCTGCTTGACGGCAAATATCTAATAACCCAAAAGCGGCGTTTCCTTCCGCTAAAAAGTCATCAACAATGAGTACCGTGTCGCTTGGTTTAATGTATTTATTGGATACAGTAATTGGAGAAACTGTGTTACGGGTAAATGATTTAACTTGGGCGGTATAAACATCATTACCGACAGTTGCAGATTTACTCTTTTTAGCGAACACTAATGGTAAATCACCCATTTCTTGTGCGACAGCGTAAGCAAAAGCAATACCACTAGTTTCAATGGTCAAGATTTTGTTAACGCCATCACCATTAAAATGTTCAGTGATTTCTTTAGCTAAGTCTCTAGCTAAAGCCACATCGATTTGGTGATTTAAGAATGAATCTACTTTTAATATATCGTTATTAATGATGACACCATCTTTTAAAATGCGTTCTTCTAATGATTTCATTATTTTTGGATCTCCTCATTCCATCTATCAATGTCCTCAGGTTTAGCGATGTAAACATAAGGAACATTTCTTTCTAATTCGTTATAGTCTAAGCCATAACCAACGAGGAAAGAGTTTTCTTTAAGAACTTTACCGCAGTAGTCAATTTTAATATCTTCACATCTGGCATATTCTTTATCAAATAAAGCACAGATAATAATTCTTTTTGGTTGATAGTTTTCGTTTAAGTGATCAATAAGATATTTCATAGAAATACCGGTATCCACAACGTCTTCCACGACCACGACTGTGCGATCTTTAATGTCCATATCAAAATCTTTTTTAAGATTGATCTTTCCTGTTGATTGCACACCAGCATAAGAAGAGATTTGAATGAAATCTGTATAAATAGGTCTATCAATACGTTTGATTAAATCGAACATGAAGTTTAAAGCGCCTTTCATGACGCCTAAAAAGAGCGGAGTTTTTTCTTCGTTTTTAAGTTCTTCTGTTAATCTTTTACCAAAATCTTTACAAATATCTTGGATTTCTTGTTCTGATAAAACTATCTCACGATTTTCTTTCATGGTAATTTCCTCCTCAATGCTGATGAATGAAAAATTAAATAATTTTAATTATTCCCATTCAATTGTGGCGCATGGTTTATTACTTAAATCATATAATACACGATTTACGCCTTTAACTTCATTTAAAATTCTATCTCTTATTTTATTTAAAAGTGCATAAGGAATTTCTTCAATGGTTGCTGTAACGGCATCAACGGAGTTAATTGCGCGGATAACCACTGGCCATTCAAATGTTCTTTTGCCGTCTTTAATACCGGTTGATCTAATTGGTGGGACGACGGTGAAGTATTGCCAGACTTTTTGATCTAAACCCGCATTAGCGAATTCTTCTCTTAAGATAGCATCACTTTCTCTAACAGCTTCTAATCTATCTCTTGTAATTGCACCAACACAACGGACACCTAAACCTGGTCCTGGGAATGGTTGACGGTAGACCATATTACGTGGTAAGCCTAAGGCTTCACCAACTTGTCTAACTTCGTCTTTATATAATAATTTCACTGGTTCGACGAGTTCAAAACCGAGTTCCGCTGGTAAACCACCAACATTGTGGTGAGCTTTTAAACCTTTGGATTCTAAAATGTCAGGATAAATGGTGCCTTGGCCTAAGAAAGAAATACCATTAAGTTTTTGTGCTTCTCTTTTGAAGACATCAATGAAGATTTTACCAATGATTTTTCTCTTTTGTTCTGGATCTTCAACACCCGCTAAAGCATCTAAGAATTCATCAACTGCGTCAACATAGATTAAGTTAGCGCCTAATTGTTCTTTAAATACTTTAATAACTTGTTCTGGTTCACCTTTTCTTAATAAACCATGATTAACGTGAACACATGTTAAATTGTTGCCAATTGCTTTGATTAATAAGGCTGCACAGACTGATGAATCAACACCACCTGAAAGGGCTAATAATACTTTCTTATCACCCACTTGTGCCTTAATTTCTTTAATTTGTTGTTCGATGAACGCATTCGCTAACTCGCGGTTATTAATACGTTTCATGTTTGGATCTCTGACATTTCCGCTCATAATTTTCTCCTTACCAATGAATTTCTTCTACTCTATTGAATAGTTTTTTAATTTCTTCTGTAGGTTCTTCCCATTTCTTCATCAAAACTTCTAGTTGTTGATCTGGCACAATTGAAGTTTCTTTTCTTTGTTTGTTATAGAAACGAATTTGTTCAGCTGTGCGTGGGAATAAAACTAAAACATATTCATCGAATTCAGGATTCTCTTTAACATACTTTTCTCGTAGTACATTCAAGTCAGTTAAAGCATCTAAAATTACAGTGACGTCATCATACTTTTTCGCGTATTCATGAATTCTAAAAGAAAAAAGCTCCCATACTTCTTTTTGCTTAGAAAAATCCTGTGTCTGACCAGTGAGTTCGAATCTAATTTCGTCACTAGAGACAATCAAAGTATGTGGATGAGCCTCTTGGTACGCTTTTGCCCAGGTAGATTTACCACTACCAGGCATGGCAGATAACATGATAAGTGTTTTCATTTCTTCCTCCGATTCGGTTGAACGAAATCCTATCTATTACGAACTTATTTATAAATAAAAAAGTTCCTACGTGATAATCATAGTTATATAAAAGAGATTTTAAAAGAAAAAACTTTCATTAATGAATTTTTATATATATAATTTAGTTGACTAGACTAGTCAGACTAGGAGATTAAAATGGAAATTAATATCTATGAAGCCAAAGCAAACTTTTCAAAAATTATTCAGATGATAGCCGACGGGACTGAGGATGTAATCATCATTTCTAAAAACGGCAAACCAACTGCTCAAATCACCAGAATAGCCAAAAAGAACAGTAAAAGAATTGGTGCCGCAAAAAAAGAGATGGAAGGTTTTGACATCACTGTTGATGATTTAGATTCAATTGAAATTGAGGACTTTGGGCTATAATTTATGAAATTACTTTTAGATACGCATGTTTTACTCTGGGCATTAGAAGATTCTCCTAGATTACCATTTGAAATTAGAGAAGAAATAATTAGCGAAAACAACGAGGTATATGTCTCTGTCGCATCATTGTGGGAAATAGCAATCAAACATAAAAAAAGCCCTGACAAAATGCCATTTTCGGCTTCTCAAATAAGAGACTATTGTCAAAGGGCTGGTTATATTTTCTTATCAATCAGCGTTGATTGTGTTTCAACATATGACACAAACGACTTATCTTCGCATTTGGATCCATTTGATCAAATATTAACGTGTCAAAGTGCAAGTCATATGATGAAGCTTATAACACATGATGAGAAGATTAAAAAATTCAATCTTGGATTTGTTGAATTAATATAAACCTTCTTTATATTCACCTTTGTCCACTAAGGCTTTTAAGGCTTTAACAACACCTGGTTTGTCTTCTTTATAAGTGACACCGAACCACACTGATGGAGTGGATAATAAGCGCACGGTGGCCTTATTTTCGTGAACTAATTCATCAACGACTGTTGGAATTAAGAATTCTGATTTAGGAACGTTGATGTTTTCTTTTAACCAAAGTGGGAACTTTTCGCCTAAAGCAGGAATGAGATCCTTATTGAAGCAGAATAAGTTCATGGACACTAATTGGGATGGTTCTGTTTCAAAAGCTGGAGTACCATCTAATGGTTCACAAACAACCTTATCGCCTTTAGCGTAGATACTTGATTCGATTAATTTTTCTAAATAGCCATTCTTATCTTGGAAGGCCACACCTCTTTTAACCGCACCATTTTCAGTCATGGTGTTCTTTGCTTCAAACGCTACAATAGCGTATTTGCCTTTACTACCTTCTGGTAATGATTTGAGGTATTTATAAGCGACTTCATATGTTTCTTTTCCGTAGAAATCATCACCATTGATAACGATGAAATCTTCCTTAATTAGGTCACGTGCTGCGTAAATTGCATGAGCGGTGCCCCATGGTTTCTCTCTGCCTTCTGGACATTTGAAACCTTCTGGAAGGTCGTTTAAATCTTGGAAAGCATATTCCACTTTGATGATTTTTTCCGCTCTTTTACCAATAGTGTCTCTAAAAGCTTCATAGAAATCTTTTTTGATAATGAAGACAACACTACTGAAACCAGCACGCTTTGCATCGTAGATGGAATAGTCTAATAAGAAATTGTTATAGTCATCCATTGGCTCCATTTGTTTTAGGCCACCAAAACGACTACCCATACCAGCGGCCATAATTACTAATTGCATAATAAAATCTCCTTTTGATGTTTATTTGAAAAATAATGCTGCAGCACCAATCTTACCTGAATCATAGCCTAATTCAGCAGGTACTACTTTAACTTCTGGTGTGGCTTTATATCCATAAAAACGTTCTTCAATATATTTGTTTAATGGATCAAAAAGCGGCGCACCAGCATTAGCGATACCACCTGAAAGGACTACAACATTTGGTCTAAAGATGTTGCAGTAATTTAAAATACCTTCACCAAGATACTTGATGTAGTTATTTAAAACTTCTTTAGCAGCCTTGTCGCCTTTAGCGGAGGCTTCAAATACAACTTTACCACCCACTAATTCGATTTCAGGACTGATTTGCCACATTAATGAGCGTTTATTTAAACGCATGGCTTTTTTAGTTTCTCTAATTAAAGCGGTCGCAGAAGCATAAGCTTCTAAGCAGCCTTTTCTACCGCATGAACATTGTTCACCATCAACTTCAATAACAACGTGACCAAGTTCACCGCCTTTGCCTTGATTGCCTTCATAGAGTTTGCCGTTGATGATAATTCCACCACCAACGCCTGTGCCTAATGTGAGCATAATAACGGTTTCATATTGTTTACCCGCACCAAACTTAGCCTCACCTAATGCCGCTGCGTTCGCGTCATTGGTTAATCTAATTGGATATGGGAGTATTTCATTCATGATTTTTGCTACTGGTAATTCATTCCAACCTAAATTGTTTGCATAGTTAACAATGCCTTTTTCCACGTCTAAAGTGCCAGGAGAACCGATACCAATACCAGCTATCTTGCCTTCTAAATGTTGGGAAGCGATATATTCTTTCACTAACGCTGCTAATTTTCTGATGGTGTCTTCACCAGGCTCGCCTTTAACAAAAGGCATACTGAATTTGTCATAGACACGGCCATTACTATCAACCGCCGCACCTTTAATTGACATGCCACCAATATCAATACCAATTGCAATCATAAAATCACCTAAAATTTAATATCGTAAAATACGAAGTTATTGTTGTTATCAATGTAACCAACTTCTTTATCTTTGATAATGATATAACCATCATCATCGACATAACCGAGCTTTTTGGTGCCAAAAGAGATCTCACCTTCAGGGGTGATATCCGCAAACTTTTGACGGTTAATGAAAATACCTTCACGGTCGATATATCCGACCATTCTTTCGCCTACAAAAACGTTCTTGCCAAAACTCTCGACTATTTGCATACTATTTACCGTGTTTTTCCACAAAAGGACCGACTTTTGCGGAGTTTTCGACCTTAACACCATCTAAATTAGAGGAGATAATTTCCGCTTCATTGCCGACTTCAACGTTGTTAAGAATGGTGTTTGGACCGATGGAGCAAGCTTCACCAATTTTGGACTTACCTAAAATAGTTGTGTTGCTACGAATAACTGTGTCTTGACCAATTTCAACATCTGGTGAAATATAGGCGGAATCGATATCTTCAATAGAAACACCAGAAAGCATTAATTTTTGGTTAATTCTTCTACGCATGATTTTAGCGGCGTACGCTAATTGGACACGGTTGTTAATGCTATAAACTTCTTTCATTTCTTCAGCCACGAAAACACCAACATGGTAGTTATCTTGGATGAAGAGTTGGACTAATTCAGAGAGGTAGAATAAGTGTCTGTTGTTATCAACTGATAATCTTTCAATGTATTTGAATAATAATTCGTTATCAATGATACAGATACCAGTGTTAACTTCGTTAATTTCATATTCAGCGAATGTGCAGTCACTTTCTTCTCTAATCGCTAAGATACGATTACTCTTATCTTCACGTAAAATACGACCATATCCTTTTGGATTTTCCAAAACTGCGGAAACAACAGTCATATCATATTTGTTCTTTTCATGGATGTGATAGATTTGACGTAATGTTTCAGTTTCTACTAATGGTGTATCACCATAGATAACTAATGTTTGGCCAGGTTTACCTTCTAAGAATGGTTTTGCTTGTAAAACAGCGTGGCCTGTACCTAATAATCTCTTTTGCCAAACGATATCAGATTCTTTTTCCACTAATGATTTTGTTAATTCACCACCAAAGCCAACAACAGTGACAATCTCTTGTGGGTCTAATGGTTTAACCGCATCAATAACATAGTTAATGATTGGTTTTCCTAAGATTGGATAAGAAACCTTTGAATGCTCTGGATCACGAGAATTCATTCCAGTTCCTTTACCAGCAGCTAATACGATTACATACTTGTTCATAAAAGAACCTCCATTATGTTATGTAAAAATTATGTTTTTATTTTTTCAATACCTTGGCTAATTCAACCTGGTATTTGTTTGCTAGTTTTTTGAAGACTCTCTTCAATAGTTTTTTATCTGTGCTTAACGCAAATACAGCGGAACCTGAACCTGACATTTGCACAATCTTAAGTCCATCCGCTTTTAATTCATCAATAATTGCTTGGATAGCAGGTACTAAAGAAATAGCAGGAGCTTGCAAAGCATTGGAAATGCTACTAGCTAATAATTCATCATCGCCTTCTTCTAAAGCTTTGATGACTGTATCAACATCACAAGATGTTAAATCCATAGTATCTGCAACTGCATATACTTCTCTAGTGGAACAACCTGCTTCAGGTTTAACAATTAACACATAATAGTTATTTTTAATCTTAATCGGAGTGGTCTTTTCACCAATACCTTGGCATCTAGCGGGTTCACATTTCACAAAGAAAGGAATATCACAGCCTAAAGACTTACCAATTTCCATCAATTGTTCATCTGTAGCACCTAAATTAAGTAACGTGTTCACTGCTTTCATTGTGCAAGCCGCGTTAGAAGAGCCTCCACCTAAGCCCGCTTGGATAGGAATAACCTTATGAATGAGGATTCTAAATTTTTGATCAAACTTGTAAATGCTTTGAAGTTTATCAATTGAGAAAGTAGCTAAGTTATAGGTGAACGAACCAATGGAAAAATCATCAACAGTAACAAAGTTATCTGGTGATTTGTTTAACTTATCAATCACTAATGAGTCGTGTAAAGAGATAGGCAACATTACCATGTCTAATTCATGGAACCCATCTTCACGCTTACCAGTAATATTTAAGCAAAGATTGATTTTCGCATAACTACGAACGTGTAAACTTTTCATCTTCAATATAATCTTACTACTTAAAAAGTATTTTTAATAGGTGGTAATTACTTTTGGAGATAGTGGTATATCGCTAAATATGTTTCTGGAGAGAGGTCTTCAGGACGAGAAAGTGGATTAATATTTAAGTCTTCACACACTTTAGTGACTAGTTCCTTATCTTTCAAAGTATTAACCAAATTGTTTTGGATTGTTTTACGGCGGTTTAAGAAAAGTGATTTCGCTAATTTAAATGTTCCAATAGCGGATTCTCTATCTTTTGTTTCATCAATGTTAATAGCAAATACTGCTGAACTACATTTTGGTGCTGGATAGAATGAGCCCGCTTTAACAGTGAATAGTTTTTCAATGCTTCCAAGTAAATGTAATAACACAGAAACCGGGCCATATTCTTTGCCTTTAACATCATAAAAACGATTAAGTGCTTCACTTTGAATCATAAACACCATGCGTTTTGCACTAGTGGCGTTTGTTAAAAAGAATTGTATCGTTTCAGTTGTAATATTGTAGGGTAGATTACCAATGACTTTATTATATTTAGAAACATCATGCTTTCTGATGTCACTTTCAATGATTTGAATATTTTGATTTTCTTGATAAACAACACGTAAAAAATTAACCATTCTAGGATCAATGTCCACTGCGTCATATTTAGGATTTTTTAAACTTACAAAATGAGTCAAACTTCCTAAGCCTGGACCAACTTCTAAAACATAATCTTTTTCATCAAGATTTAAAGCATCCACGATACGTTCACAGATGGATGGTTCCACTAAAAAGTTTTGTCCATAATCCTTGTCTGGTCTTAAGGAAGCTTTAGTGACTATCTCATTGATGTTAGAACGATTAATTTCCATGATATTCTTCCACTATTTTCTTTAACAAATCTAATTGTATCTGATTAAGATTCAATCTTTTAAGTAATTGTTTATTATTACACCTACCTAAATTGAGTTTATCAGTGACGTATTGCCTCAATTCATTATTTTCTATTATTCCTAAGTTATATAAATCAGAAATGGCAATATTTTGAGCTATTTCAGGGTTTTTGACTGAAAAAGCCTGCAATTTGCCAATCAATTCGTCTATCTGACACTCCGCAACACCGTTCTTTTTACCCCTATTACACTTATTAATATCGATTTCTACATTAATTAGGCCGGAAATGATAGTGTTTAGCTTCTTTCTTATGTCTTTTCCAGCCTCATCTGGATCTAAAAGTGCGATAACTTTTTTGCCTTTAAGATAGGCGATAGTTTTAGGGTCTAATTCATAACCATTAACCACTACTATTTCAGAAGCAATATAGTTAGAAAGATAAGAAGCATCTTCTTTTCCTTCAACCACTAAAACACCATTTAGATACATTTTCATAAGTTAAATAATTTACACGAATTTTCGTATACAACTTCTAGTAAATGCTTCTTAGACATGTCTCTAATATTAGCAATTTCATCCGCGATTAAAATGAGGTTCGCTGGTTCGTTAATTGTGCCTCTTAATGGATGTGGAGAAAGATATGGACAATCAGTCTCTAAAACTAGTCTTTCTAATGGTACTTCTGCGGCCACTTCCTTAGGGGTCTTAGCGTTTCTAAATGTCACTGGTCCATCAAGTCCAATATATAAATTTAGGTTAATTATGTCCTTGATATTTTCCACACTTCCAGAGTAGCAATGCATGACTCCACAATGCTGTGGTCTATGATTTTTAAGTATTTCTAAAGTATCTTGGAATGCTTCGCGGCTATGAATTGAAATTGGTAACCCATTTTCGTTCGCGTATTCAATTTGTTTAATAAAGAACTCTTTTTGAATTTCACGTTTTACAGGGTCTTTTTCCCAATGGTAATCTAGTCCGATTTCACCGACGCCCACGACTTTTGGATGTTTTGAGAGGTTCAATACTTCATATAGAGTTTTCTCATCCACACCATCAAGATTTTCAGGATGAAATCCAACACAAGCGTAAATAAATGGGTATTGTTCCGCGATTTTTATAGCGGTTTCACTACTTTCCTTATCCCAACCAATAACCACCATTTTTTCGATACCTGTTTGTAATGCACGCGAAATAACATTATCCAAATCTTGGTATAATGCTTGGTCATTTAAGTGACAATGTGTATCGATTAACTTCATTATTTACCCACACAGAAACGCGAGAAAATCTCTTTAGCTAGGTCCATTTGATTAGCTTCGCCTAAGATTTCTAATATAGCGGTATAAGCCTCTAATAATGAAACGGAAACTAAATCGATTGTTAAATCATTTTCCGCATCTTGTTTAGCTTTTAAGATTGCTTCTTTAGCTTTCTTTAATAAACCAATCTGTCTAGCGTTATTTAAAGCCGGTTTAGAGAAAGAAATCTCATCTAGGCCAATTACTTCTTTAATCTTCTTAATTAAAGGCTCTATATTGTTGTTTAAAGCGGAAATAGATAATCTTCCATCTTGAGAAGAGATATCCGCTTTGTTGTAAACAACAATTGGGTGTAATTCTTTTGTGTATTCTAATATTTGTTTGTCTTCGTCATCTAATTCATTTGATCCATCTAAAACAACGATAACTACATCCGCATCGTTAATTGTTTTCTTAGATTTTTCAATACCAATAGATTCAATTCTATCGTTAGATTCATGGATACCAGCAGTGTCATATAAATGGAGAACAACACCATCGATATTAACGTGACCTTCAATAACATCACGAGTGGTACCTGCGACTTCAGTAACAATTGCTCTATCTTCGCCTAGAAAGGCATTTAATAAAGAAGATTTGCCAACATTTGGCTTACCCACAATCGCGACTTTTACGCCTTCATTAATGATTTGAGCCTTTTGTCCATCAGCGATTAATAAATCAATCTTTTCAATCAATTCATTAGACACGGCTACTACTTTGTCCTTATTTGCGACCTCAATATCCTCGTATTCTGGATAGTCGATATTGACTTCAATTAAAGAGAGAATATCAGCGAGTCTAGTTTTAATTGGCTTGAGTAATTCACTAGTCTTGCCATCTAAAGATAAAAGGTTTAATTTCTTCGCTTCCTTAGTGGTGGCATTAATCACATCATTAATCGCTTCCGCTTGCACAAGGTCGATTTTATTGTGCATAAAAGCACGTGAAGAGAATTCACCATTCGTGGCCATTCTTGCCCCGTTTTGCATACAAATTTCGACGATTTGCTTGGAAATAAGAGGAGAACCATGACAGATGATTTCCACACTATCTTCACCAGTAAATGATTTTGGTCCTTTATACACTAATAGAACTACATCATCTACTTTTTCACCTTTATCTACGATAGAAGCATAAAGAATCGTACGTTCTTTGATGTTTCTTAAATCTTTACTGCAGCATTTGCTGACCACGTCTAAAACGTCATCACCAGATAATCTAATGATACTTAAAGCGGATTTAATAGGCGCGGTCGCTAAAGCTACAATTGTTTCAAACATAATATTTAGTGAGTCAAAAAACACCCTAAAGGGTGTATTTTTTTAATTATTCAACGTAGATAATTTGTACTTGTCTTTGTGTGCCTTCACCGATGGATTCGGTGCGAACATTTGGCATATTATTTAAGGCATTATGAATCGCTCTTCTTTCATCTGCTGGCATTGGATCAAATGTGTAAGTTGTTTTTGTTCTTTGCACATCGTGGCCCAATCTTCTAGCCATACGCACTAAGCGAGAGTACTTATTATCTTTATAACCGTTGATATCCAATAAGATTCTGAATCTCTTATGGAAGTGGTTGCTGACCGCTAACTTAACTAATTCGTTAAGAGCTTGTAATGTTTTACCATTTCTACCAATTAAGATTGGGTTGTGTGTGGAATCAATGGTAATTCTGATGACTTGGTCATCTAATTTAGTGTTAACTGTGCTTTCGATTTCTAAGGCATCAACAACACCCAAGATATAGTCTTCAGCAAATCTAATGACGTCAGCTAAGTCATAGACTTCAACGATAATCTTTTTCGCAAATAAACCTTTTTTCTTATCTGAAACGATATAAATAAGTTCATCAACTTCAATACCTGTTTCAGTAGAAGCAGCTTGTAAAGCTTCTTCAACGGTTTTTCCTGTATATTGTTTCATACAATATTATCTTCCTTTCTTTTTGGCTCTATTAGCGGTGATTTTCTCGATAATTAAAGTTTGTACGATTGAGAATAAAGCACCGACGAACCAGTAAACACCCATAGCACTTGGTAATGTGAAGCCCATGAAAATAATCATGGCCATCATGATATAGGTGAACATTTTCATAGTGTTTTGTTGTTGAGTTTGAGCAGGATTTTTGCCTAAACTAGCAATTTTCTTACGTTTTACTTTTTGAATCCATTGTGGGAGAAGCATAGAAACAACTTGTGCCGCTGCCATTAAAAGGAACAAGATTAATGCTGCAATAGCGCTACCGTTGCCCCAGTTTGCTGCATTAAATAAAACGGTATTGATGGAATCAGAAAGATGTAAATTGAACAAGGCGTCAGAAGACAAACTGGCGGAACCTTGTAAAGCGCCCCAAACACAGATAAATACTGGGAATTGTACAACCATCACTAATAGTGAACTAAGAGGATTAATCTTATTCTTCTTATATAGTTTCTGCATTTCCGCAGCCATTTGCTGTTTCTCGTAATTGTTTGTATTGGAATTTGGATACTTGTTTTGAATCTTTGTGATTTCTGGTTGTAATTGTTGCATCTTCGCATTAGCCGCTGTGGACTTAATAGTAACAGCAAGCATTAATGATCTGACGATAAATGTGATGAGGAAAATAGCGAGGAGCTGAGCTAAACCACCAGCTACACCACCATTTTTAAATGAGCTAACAAATGTTTCGACTAACCAGCCGATTGGATAAACTAATAAACCTTCAAAGAATGTGAATTTACCATTAACATTCCAGGCATTGGCCCATGTTTTGGCTTCAATTTGAACTGGAACTTTATCGCTTGCGCGATATTTCGCACCATTAGCGTAGCCATAGTAACCAAATTCTGCAGTACTAATAGATAAGCATGAACGATATGAGGAAATAATAGTGTTCAAGCCATTTTTGTACAAAGTTAAATAGTCATTAGTTGGTATATCATCTAATGTAATACCATTTGCAGGATCACTAGTCATACTCTTGATGTCTTGGTTCATCTTTGTCCAGTTGTCCCAAAGTTTTTCACCAGAGAACTTTTGATAACCAAATTGGTCTAAAGCCACAACAACATCACTAAAAGTGATTGTTGAAGTATCGTATGACGCACCTTTATATGACTTTAAAGCATTGTCTAAAACATATTGGTCTACTTTTACAAAGTAAGTATTACTTGGAGTTTGAAGACCTGCTTTAGCAGCTTCGCCATTTGCTCTTCCAATACCACTAGCGTTATTTGTTGGTACATTTACTGTGTAATAAACTTTTGTGTTACCTTCAAATACTGGCTTAGCGCCTTCTGGAAGTTCGGCGCCTTCTTGTTCGGCATCATAGTAATCACTAACGCCGTAATCAAAAGCATAAAGGATATGAGCTTTATCAGTTTCTGAACAAAATGAAGCGGTACAACTAGATAAAAGAAGCACACCAGCAAGAACTGTCAATGCTCCTGTGAGTAGTTTTGTTCTTTTTTTCATTTAATAAGTCCTATCTTAAAATTTTAATAATTCTTGCAATAATTGTTTGTTATCATCATACGAACGATTAAGGAAATTTGCTTTAGCAATGATAACAATATCGAATGATTGAGAATTGTAGTCAATCAATGAATCACACATTGATCTAATTTGTCTTTTGATGAGATTGCGAACAACAGCGTTACCTAACTTAGAAGAAACAGAAATGCCCACTCGTGTATATGCGTATTCATTTGGGCGATAGTGGATGACAAACGATTGGTTACGCTGCGCTCTGCCTTTTTTAATCGCTAGAGCAAAGTCATCACTTGCTTTAATACGATTAATAACTTTCATAATTTTCCTCTAAATTAGTCAGCTAATTTTTTTCTGCCCTTAGCTCTACGACGAGCGAGAACGTTACGACCAGTTGCGGATTTCATACGAGCACGGAATCCGGCTTTGTGTTGATGTTTAATTTTGCTTGGTTGATATGTTCTTTTCATAAAAGAAACCTCCTATTACATAGCGGTAAGAGTTTAACAACATTTATTAATAAATGCAAACAAAATAGGATTTTTACATATTTTTTATGCGATAAGCAGTGGTGTTTTTTGGATATTTCCACAAATCCACAAGCTGTTGAAAAGTGGAAAACTTATCCACAAAAATAAAGATGTGGAAATGTGGAAAATTCCCTTAAAGGACAAAAAGAAACACTCTCAATGTGGAAAACTTAAAAATGTGGAAATCTTCATACAAAACGAATGTGAATTATTTTATAATAGTTGACACGAAATAGGTGACCGTTATGAATAACTCAGTATCAGAAATTGCCCGAATGTGGGAACAAACATTAAAAATCATTGATGAAAGACTACAAGAAAGGCAAATATTTGATACTTTCTTCGCCGACTCCTTCATCCACAGCTTTGAAGGTGATTCAGTCGTAGTCATGGTGAAGAACTTCACATCCCAAAGATTGCTATCTTCTAAATATATAGATTTAGTAAAAGAAGCTTTTTACGATGTCACTGAAAGAAATTGTAATTTTAAATTCGTTCTTCCAGAAGATGTTGCTAAAAGCAACAACCAACAAAATTCTATTAAAAAGGCTAGTGAAGAACCAGTCTTCTTTAAGGATGCTGAATTAAAGAGTAATTTAACTTTCGATTCCTTTGTTGAAGGTGAATTTAATAACGAAGCTTACCGTGCGGCCACTGTGATCGCTAAAAATCCAGGTAAAGTTTTCAATCCGTTATTCATTTATTCAAATTCTGGTTTAGGTAAAACTCACTTACTTCATTCCATCGGTAACTACATCAAAAACGTTAGTAAGCCAGGAGCGAAAGTTCTTTATATTGATGCGAATGACTTTGTTGAAGAATATGTAAAATTCGTCAAAGGTGAAAAGGAATCTGAAACATTAAAAGACTTCTTCTCCACTGTCGATGTGCTCTTATTTGATGATGTTCAATTCCTAGAAAATAAGGTTAAAACTGAAGAGATGTTTTTCTACATCTATCAAAAGATGGTAAATAGTAACAAACAAATCGTTATTACATCTGATAGACAACCTAATGAACTAAAAGGATTAGAAGATCGTCTTATTACCAGATTCAGCCAGGGCCTCACCGTAAAAATCAATAATCCAGACACAAATACATGTGTTAAGATTCTTGAAAAACAAATTAAAAACGAAGGTCTTAATGTTGATGATTTCGACCCAGCTGTTCTCTACTTCTATGCTGAAAAATTCAGTAGCAATGTCAGAGAATTAGATGGTGCATTTAATAGGTTAATTTTCTATGTCACTTCTATGAAACAAGTTGAGAGGATTACACTCGATGTTGCAATAGAAGCTGTACAGAGTATCACCGGTATCAAAAACGTCGCCGCACAGTTATCTGAACAAAAGATTATTAATGTTGTTGCAGACTACTATAATCTCGCCCCATCACAATTGATTGGTAAAGTGAGAACAGGGCAAATTGCCTTAGCGCGACACATCGCTATGTATTTAATAAGAATTAATATAGACATTCCATTAACCAAAGTTGGCAACACTTTCGGAGGTCGTGATCATACCACTGTGATGAACGGCATCGCAAAGGTGGAAAGTATGTTGAAAACTGACGAGTCATTAAAAGCAGTTATCAACACCTTACAAAAGAAGTTAAAGTCTAATTGATTTTATTAAAAATAAAAAATATCAATTTAAAGTGGACTGTGGTAAAATATTGCTAAAGTAGAATTCTTGAGTTATCCACAATATCCAC
>Ga0256405_10002041_pt1 | contig 49727 bp, 52 predicted proteins | sample RumenRJG_02DNA_FD_189096 | JGI IMG/M metagenome (GOLD analysis project Ga0256405, IMG submission 189096) | Bovine rumen microbial communities from Lethbridge, Alberta, Canada - RJG_02 | ecosystem: Host-associated > Mammals > Digestive system > Stomach > Rumen | place: Canada: Alberta...
AAAGTAGTTATTGACACTCCAAATGATTACATGGGTGCATGTACTCGTGAAATCCAAAACAGAAGAGGTCAAATCGTTAACATGGGTCAAGAAGGAGATATGGCAAGAATCGAATCCAAAGTGCCTGTAGCTGAAATGTTCGGTTTCGCTGGAGATATCAGATCTGCTGCTGAAGGTAGATGTTTATGGTCTACTGAAATCGCAGGATTTGAACCACTCCCACGTGAGATGCAAAATCAAATCGTAAGAGAAATCAGACAAAGAAAAGGCTTATCCGCAGAACCATTCCCTGCAAGCCACTACTTAGGTGATTTATAAAATTAAAATTTAAATTTTTAATTTTTTATATTTTTTATAAAAATTCATGAGAAAAACATTAGCTTTTTATATGTTAAAAAATATATAATAAATTTAAGCTAACATTTAAGCTTATGACTAATGTTTGTTAATATTATTAAAGAGGTTATATAATGGCAAAAGAAAAAGAACATCTTAACTTAGCATTTATTGGACACGTTGACCACGGAAAATCCACTTTAGTTGGACACTTATTATTAAAAGCTGGTGCAATCGCTGAACAACAATTAGACGAAGGTGAAGACAAATTCAGATTTGTTATGGACAAATTAGGAGAAGAAAGAGAAAGAGGAGTAACCATTGACTTAGCTCACCAAAAATTCTCCACCAAAAAATACGACTACACTGTAGTAGACTGTCCTGGACACAGAGACTTCGTTAAAAACATGATCACTGGTGCATCCCAAGCTGACGCAGCTGTATTAGTAGTAGCTGCTAACGACGGTGTAATGCCTCAAACCAAAGAACACATGTTCTTATCCATGACTTTAGGTATTAAACAATTAATCATTGCAGTTAACAAAATGGATATGGAAAACTACAGTGAAGACAGATTCAACGAAGTAAAAGAAGAAGTTGGTACCTTACTCAAATCCATCGGTAGAAACCCTGCTGACGTACCATTCATCCCAATGTCTGCATTCGAAGGGGACAACATTAAAGAGAAAAGTGAAAACATGCCTTGGTACAAAGGTGACGCACTTATCACTGAATTAGACAAATTAACCCCACCTGAAAAACCTGTAGACTTACCATTAAGAATTCCTATTCAAGACGTTTACTCCATTACTGGTGTAGGAACCGTACCTGTAGGAAGAGTTGAAACTGGTATCATGAAAAAAGGTGAAAACGTTATCTTCGAACCTGCTGGAGCTTCCGGAGAAGTTAAATCCATCGAAATGCACCACGAAGTATTCGAAACCGCTGAACCTGGTGACAACATCGGATTCAACGTAAGAGGTGTAGGTAAAAACGATATCAGAAGAGGTGACGTAGCTGGACACACTGGTGACGCTCCTACTGTAGCTAAAGAATTCACCGCACAAGTTGTTGTATTACAACACCCTGGTGTAATCACCGTTGGATACACTCCTGTATTCCACTGTCACACTTCCCAAACTGCATGTACTTTCTTAGAATTAACTTCTAAATTAGACCCTGCAACCGGTCAACCACAAGAAGGAACTCCTGACTTCCTCAAAACTGGTGACGCAGCTATCGTACAAATCAAACCTACCAAACCAATGGTTATGGAAGAAGCTCAAAAGATTCCTCCTATGGGTAGATTTGCTATCAGAGATATGGGTCAAACCGTTGCTGCAGGATTATGTCTTAAAGTTACCTCAGCAAAATAAGTTTGTAAACAATAATTAGAAAGTAATTTTTTACTTTCTTTCTTTTTGTTTTTGGAGGAGAATAAATGAATCAAGCAAGAATTAAACTTACTGGAACTGACCCAGAAAAATTAGCATACGTATGCGATCAACTTAAAAAAATTGCTGAAAGAACTGGTGTTGACTTATCTGGTCCTATTCCATTACCTACTAAAAAATTAGTAGTTCCTACAAGAAAATCTCCAGATGGAGAAGGTAAAGCTTCTTGGGAAAAATGGGAACTCAGAATTCATAAACGTTTAATTGGTATTGGAGCTGATGAACGTGCTATGAGACAAGTCATGAAAGTTAATGTTCCTGATAATGTAAGTATTGAAATTGAACTTAAAGGTTAAATATTTAGAATCCTTCTAAATATTCCTTTTCATATGCCGAGATAGTCTAGTCTGGTAAGGCGCAGGACTTGAAATCCTGTGAGGTTTCCCTCGCCTGGGTTCAAATCCCAGTCTCGGCGTTTATCTTTATATCTATTTTTAAAAAAAGTTTTTTAACCTAATATCTAATTCTTCAAGATTAGATACTATTTCATTTTTATTTAATCCGTCTATTTTTGGTCTTTGAATCATTATCACTGCAATGTTTTTCTCATTTGCAGCCTCGATTTTTTCAATCACTCCACCAATGTCTCCGCTTTCTTTTGTAATCATCACGCTTGCATCATATTTTTCAATCAAATCAAGATTTTCTTCAATTGTTGCGGCACCGGTCATTGGGATTATGTGTGACGGATCAACGTTTAATGCTTCACATTTTTCAATGGAGCTTTCAACTTTCAAAATACGCGGGTAGAATCTTTCAACAGAAACATATTTCAGGATTTCTCCCATTGTGTTTGCTCCTGCAAAATGAAGGACATTTCCTTGAGTGAATTTGCTTTCAATTAATTTTCCAGCTTCATCAAAGGAATTTACATAATGGATGTGTGTCGTATCCACATTTTCTAGATTGGTGGTAGGTCTTTCAAAGCGGATATAGGGTATTTTCAATTCATGTGCAATGCTTGTGCTGGTTTGTGTGATGTGGGCTGCGAAGGGATGTGTTGCATCGATTAATAAATCAAAGTTTTCATTGACAATAATCTGTTTGATTTCATCTTTTGGAAGGGGTCTTGCAATTGTGTTGTCACTTCCGCCTTCACGGGCCAGTTTCGCACCGTATTCTGTTGTTGTGGTTGTTAGTATGTATGCATCATAATTGTTTTTAATGAATTCAATGATGTTTATTGAGTCTTTGGTTCCGCCGAGCAAAAATATCTTCATTTTATCACTTTTTTCATTACTTTTTCCGCTATGATTATGGTGAAAGCTACAATAATAATCATTGCCCAATCAATTAAATCGATTGAAGTTGTTCTGAATATGGTCTGCAATTGTGGGATGTATATGATTAACACTTGAAGAACGAATGAAATGACAATTGCCAAGTACAGGTATGTGCTTGGTTTGGCCGAATCTGCCTTTCTGTTGTATGCATTGAACAGTTGATACATTACAAACAGTGTGAATGCAACGGTCATTGCCTTGCTTTCAGTTGACTTGATGCTTAATTGATACCAGAATACAATTATGGTTCCAATTGCCATCACTATTCCTGAAATAAGAATTTCCATCAGTGTTTTTCGTGTCAATATGTCTCCTGTTTCCGGTTGTCGTTTCATAAGGTTCTTTTCTGCACCTTCAATACCTAGGGTCTGTGCCGGAGGCCCGTCCATTACAATATTCAACCATAACAGTTGCACAGGGTTAAACGGCAACGGCAAGCTTAAAAGACTTGTTCCTATTATGGTTAATATTGCTCCCACATTTGTTGAAACCTGAAATTTAACAAATCTTTTGATGTTGTCATAGATTTTACGCCCTTCCCTGATTGCTTTTACGATTGTTGCAAAGTCGTTGTTTTGCAAGATCATGTCTGCTGATTCCTTGGCAACATCGGTTCCGTCTCCCATCGCCACTCCGATTGACGCCTTTTTAAGAGCAGGTGCATCGTTTACTCCATCACCGGTCATTGCAACGATGTTGTTGTTTTCCTTAAGGGCTTCTACTATTCTCATTTTTTGTGATGGTTTTACTCTTGCATAAACCTGTATCTCATCGGCAATGCTCAGATATTCCTCTTTTGTGAGCTTTTCAAGTTCACTGCCTGTAATCACTCTGCCGTCTGTTAAGATTCCTAGCTCTTTTGCAATTGCACATGCAGTTTTTTCATAGTCTCCAGTAATCATTTTAACTTTGATTCCAGCATTTATACAATCATGCACCGCTTTTTTGGCATCTTTTTTAGGAGGGTCTCTCAATCCGAGCAGACCTGTAAATGTCAAATCCTGTTCGGGATTTGTACCGTCTTGTGTTTTGTATGCAAAGCCGATTACCCTTAATGCATCACGACTCATTTCATCAATTTTTTTAATTATCTTTTCCTTGCTTTCAGCATCAATTATTTTGACACTTCCATTAAAATCAATATATTTGCATTTGTCTAGAATGATTTCTGGTGCACCTTTTGTTAAAATGATATTACTTTCACTGTTTAAGCTATGTATAGTAGTCATCATTTTACGATTGCTGTCAAGTGGAATTTCATCAATTCTTTCAATGTTGACATCTGCCTCATTAGAGTATTTTAAAATGGCTCCGTCAGTCTGGTCGCCAATAACCTCTCCGGTGCTCTTTATCACTGCATTATTGCACAGTTTTCCAATCATTAAGGTTTTCTCTTCATTGGTGAAGTATGAATCAACAACTGTCATCTTATTTTCAGTTAATGTGCCTGTTTTGTCACTGCATATGATTGTACAGGACCCCAATGTTTCAACTGACAATAATTTACGCACAATTGCCTCGGATTTTGCCATTTCATTCATTCCTAAGGCAAGTGTTAATGTTAAAACAGCAGGCAATCCTTCAGGAATTGCTGCAACGGCAAGTGAAACAGCTGTCATAAATGTTTCAACAATAGGAATGCCTTTAAACAATTCCAAAATAAAAATGGCGATACAGACAATAATTGCAATTAATGAGAGTGTTTTTCCAAGTCGTCCGACCTTTGCCTTAAGGGGTGTGTCCTCATCATCTTCCTGGACGATTTTAGCGATTTCGCCTATTTGGGTGTTCATTCCAATTGCCCTGACTACTCCAATACCGTTTCCGGATAGGATGTTTGAGTCTGTATACAATTCGTCGTTAATGTCTTTTTGGACTGCATCCGCTTCTCCGGTTAGGTTAGATTCGTCACAAGTCAAATCATTTTCCTCAACAAGAATTAAATCTGCAGGTACTTTGGCTCCTTCCTCAAGAATGACAATATCTCCTATTGTCAATTCTTCAGCATCAATTTCGCTAATCCTGCCGTCCCTTTTTGCAATTGCAGTTTTCACCACTAATCCTTTTAGGCTTTCAACGGCTTTTTGTGAGCGGTATTCCTGAATGAATCCCATTATGACATTTAACAATACTGCCAGGATAATCACGCCTGCATCGATTACGTCTCCAATGGCATATGCTGCTATGGCTGCGACCAATAACAATCCTATTAAAATATCTACAAATTGGCTGAAAAACAGCACATATAATGCTGTTGCTTCCTTTTCTTCAATTTTATTTGGACCATATTCATTTTGTCTTTTCAAGACTTCTTCTTGAGTTAGTCCTTCGTTTGAAGTGTTGTATTTGGATAAGATTTCATTCATCTGTTCACCTTAAAATGTAAAAACTTGCTTTTTTGAAATTTTTTAATTTCATTTTGGCTCTGCCTGTATTTAAATCTTCATTTGTCAAAGGTTTTATAATTAACTGGGAATCGATTTTTAAAGCTAGCCTAACAAGATGTGGCTGAAGTTCGCTTGGAGGTCTGATTGAGTAGATAATATCTATATCCTCATATAATTCCAAATTGGGATTGGTGATGTCGTCCTTTATGACAGTTGCATCTTTTGGTCGGATATCCGTTTTAATTAATGTAATATTCTCATGATTGGACAATTCATTAGCAATCTTGTCGAATTTGCCGACACCAATCTCGGCGATTTTAACCGGGTTGTCATCTACAATGCTTAAAATATACTCTGCAAAATCATTCCACATAATTTTATATTCGTAATCCAAAGTATTAAATATCTTGTTTTTTAAATTTTAATTTGGTATGATTGTAAGGAAATTCAAGCCAAAAGATTTAAAAAGGGTCTATGAAATAGAAAACATGTCATTTGACCAATCCTATGGTATAAACATGTTTCAGCAATTATATGAAATGGGCATTGGTTTTTTAGTGGCAGAAGAGGATGATTATGTCATCGGATATGTCATGTTCTGGATTAAATATGAAAATCAGGGCCACATTATTTCCATTGCAGTCGATAAAAACTATCGCCGATTAAAAGCAGGAACTCAACTCCTTGTTAAGGCTATTTCCATACTGTCCCTTTTAAATTTGAAAACCATTTATCTTGAAGTGAATGAAAATAACACGGGTGCAGTTGAGTTTTACAAGACATTCAATTTTAAAATAGACCGTGTGGTTCCAGGCTATTATGAGAATGGGGATGGGGCTATAGTGATGTATCTGCATTTAAATGCGGGTAATGTTTCCCGCAAGTAACTGCTGATATTGTGAAACTGCATCATGAGGAATGTTTCCTGTTGCATAAAGAATTGCAATCAAGACTATGTAAAAGGCAAAAATCGCAAGTTGGATGTGTCCGTGCTTTCTGGCTACTGGATCCTTACGGGTAGACAGGTAAATTGCAATAATCAATCCTAGAATGCCTCCAAGAATGGAAAAAATATATCCGAACAGTATCAACCATCTGCTTGTTCCGGATTGCCTATAATTTTCCGCATTGCTTGAAACCTCTTTTTTAATAATGATTGGATTAAGGTTACTATTAGCGTCTCCTTGGAATTGTTTTTTAAATACTAAGGGAGTACCGCATTTAACACAATAATCTGCTTCTTCAGGATTTTGAAATCCACATAATGGACAGGTATCTGCATTTGATTCTATTTTTGGAAATTCATATCCGCATTTGATGCAGAATCCGTACATGTCATCTGAGGCACTACCACATTGTGGGCATCTTCTAATCATATTAATCACTTACTTAAATAATTAAACGATAATACTTATAAATCTTTTCAAAATTCCGGATAAATATATTAGATGTGTAAACTAAATTTTAAGTAATGATTGAAAAAATTGAAATCACACAGAGGTTTAATTTCAAAAGACTTAATCGCCACTACGAATGCTTTACAATAGACCTTTTGAATAAGAATGCATATTATAAAATTTCTGAACGGGGAAGCGGCGATAAGTTTTTAAGCGAAAGTTCACTTTGTGACGATTCATGGATTGATATTCTGGTTGATTTAAGAAGAAAGATGACCAGTGAAATTCACAGGTTAAACGATAAGCAGATTGACAAGTTCCGGCATGATTTTGACAACCTTAAATTATTTGACGGATTCGAGTCAGAAAAATTTTCATATTTTGAAAAGATAGAACTGATTTATTCATGCAATGTGATAATCTACTCTACAGATAATTATGAGGAGTACAGCTTTAAGAATAACTTTCCCAAAAACTGGATTGAATTCGGTGAGATTTTAAAGGACCTATTCGGATTTGATGTATTGCATTTGAATCATCAAATGAAGATGGCAACTCCATTGTATTTTGATATTCGAAAGGATGGAGTTTATTTTGATGATAAATTAAACATTAAAAGCATTGAATTTGGGCATTATAAAACTTATCCCTATGAATTGCCAAATCCTCGACTGATTGTTAATTTTTCTGATGATTCTATTAACGGATACATTGAAAAGGAATTGACTTTAAACGATAAAGGCTTGATTTTAAGTCTTCTTGAAAAATATCACGTTTACATGTGGATTTTTGATGAGTATCACAACAAATCCAACGCACGTGATCCTGATGACTTGGAGGGGTATGACTGGTATCTGGAAATGGTTTTTGAAAATGATGTGATTTGGCATATCTTTGGATACAATGACTATCCGGATACATATGTCCATCTGGGACGTGAAATAATTGAAATCACAAAAATGGACCTTCTTGAAATAGATACAATAGCCGAAGGTGATTTGGAACTGTTTGAAAAATTTGGTAAAATGAAATTAACTAATTAATTCAACATACTCGTCAAGTAGGTCGAACAGCTCTTCTTTTGTATTCATTTTAAATATTTTCGGCTTTATCTCTGAACTTCTCCACTGTCCCTTGAGATAATATGCGGTATGTGTTCTCATCTTATGCATTGCAACCTTTTCGGGTCGAATTTCGCTTAGCAATTCTGCATGTTTTCTAATCATTTCCAGCTTTTCTTCAAGCGGGATTTTTTCAGGTTCAATTCCATTGTCCAAATAGTCGATGCATTGCTTTATGAGCCAAGGATTTCCCAAAACACCTCGTCCGATCATTATTGCATCACAATCAGTCTCATCAATCATTGCACGAGCATCATAACATGACCATATGTCCCCATTTCCAATTACAGGTATGGAAACTGCATCCTTAACTTTTTTAATCATTGACCAATCGGCGGTTTCGCCGTATCTCTGCTCGCGTGTTCTTGGATGGACTGTAATTGCGGATGCTCCTGCATCTTCAATGATTCCTGCCACTTCAACTGCATTTATGTGGTGGCTATCCCATCCGCTGCGGATTTTTGCAGTGACTGGAACATCAACAGTCTCAACAACCGCTTCAACGATTTCCCCAATTTTTGGAGGATTTTTTAAAAGGGCACTTCCTGCCTGTGACCTGACAGCAACCTTTGGAACAGGGCAGCCCATATTGATGTCAATGATGTCTGGATTCATCTTTTCTTCGATGTATTTTGCAGCTATCTTAAACGATTTGACTTCTGCACCAAAAATCTGCTGTGAAATTGGTCTTTCATAGTCTGTCATGTAAAGCATTTCCTGTGTTCTTGTATTCTCATACATTATTGCCTTATCTGAAACCATTTCTGTTTCAATCAATCCGCAGCCCATTGATTTGGCTATTCTTCTAAATGCAGAGTCTGTGATTCCTGCCATCGGTGCAAGGACTACCTGATTTTCAATTTTAATATTTCCGATTTTCCATTTCATAATTGTCACATTAGATTATGCAGAATTTCGCTGTTTTTTCATTAATTATTTATATTTGTATTTATATAATTACATCTATTATATTAATTTAATTATTATAGGGATAACATGGCTAGTGTATCATCAAAAGAATTATATGAATTTAAAAAAACATTAAAAGAATTAGCTAATAAAAGAGGCAGAGGTACCGAGCTTGTTTCCGTTTACATTCCACCAACCAAGCAATTGAGTGATGTTGGTAAGCACATGAGAGATGAAATGGGTCAGAGTGCTAACATTAAGAGTAAACAAACAAGAAAGAATGTACAGTCTGCTATTGCGGTTATTTTGGAAAGTATCAAATTATACAGGCAACCTCCTGAAAACGGTCTGGTGTTGTTTGTAGGTATGATTCCTAAAGGAGGTCCTGGTACAGAGAAGATGGAAAAATATGTATTGGAACCGCCGGAACCTGTTCAGACCTATTGGTACAAATGTAACAATGAATTCTTCGTGGAACCTTTGGAGTACATGATTGAGGAACACGATGTTTACGGTGTGGCAGTTATTGACAGAAATGAAGCTACCTATGGTACATTGAAAGGTAAAAAGGAAACCATTCTAGGACACTTGACCAGTGGAGTTCCAGGAAAGCACAAGGCTGGAGGACAATCACAAAGAAGGTTTGACCGTGTAATTGAAGACCTTGCTCATCAGTTCCTTAAACGTATTGGAGATCACATGAACGAAGCATATCTTCCTTTAAAGGATGATTTAAAAGGAATCATTCTTGGAGGACCTGGTTTCACCAAAAAGGATTTCTATGATGGTGATTACCTTCAATATGAACTTAAGGATAAGGTAATATCCATTGTCGATACATCATATACTGGTGAAGAGGGCATTCGTGAGGTTATTACAAAATCCGCTGACGATTTGGAAAACCTTGACGTTATGCATGAAAAAAAGCTTGTTCAAAGGTTCATCAAGGAGCTAATCAAGACCAGAGGGCTTGCTTCATATGGTGAAGATGAAGTTAGAAGAAACCTGATTATGGGTGCAGTTGATGTGTTGCTTTTATCCGAAGATTTGACAAGCATGCGCAAGAAATTTGTCTGTGCCGGTTGCGGTCACGAAGAGGATATCACCGTCAAATCACAGGCTGAAGCGGATAACTTGCATAAGAAATGCCCTAATTGTGGTGAAAATTTAAAAGAGCAGGAATCAATGGATTTAGATGATGAATTTGTTGAGCTTGCTGAAGAGATGAATACTGATGTTGAGTTCATTTCCACTGAAACTGAAGAGGGTATGCAGATTTTCAGAGCATTTGGTGGAATTGCAGCAATACTCAGGTATTATGTGGATTACTGATTATAACATTTTGGAGACTTGTCCAAATGTGTTATAATATCACTTTTTCTTTTTTCTTTTTTTATATAAAATTCATTTAATCCTTCTTCTTGTCTGATTTGATTGATAAGTCTGAAAAATACTTGTTTTGTTACTGTTGTTTCCTTGTTTAACTCTACATATAATGAGTGCATGTTTCTGTTTTTTGTCAGGTAATTCTCTTTAAGGGTTTTATATTGTGTCTTGTTAATCATAATTTTTACCATTTTGTTTATTAAAAATTAAATTTCACTGTTTTTTTAATATTATTTTATTGATTATGGTATATAAAGGAATATGCTTTTTAAAATTGTATATAATTTTGTTTAATATTTTTTTGTATTTTTAGTGTTTGTTCGGTTTTTCATTGATCGATTTTAATATTCTCGAACATTTTCATTTTCCAATTCTTCGGAAACTTTAGGGTGGAAGATGTTTTCCGACTTTGTTTATGAATTGATAATTTTTATTGTTATTTGTAGAAAAATATTTAAAAAAGGTTTAAAAAATAAATAATTTTTTTGTATTTTTATATAATTTGTATAATATATATCTTAATTTTTATGAATAATATTAATATATTCTTATTAAAAATTGAATAATATTTAAATACTAGAAGGTGCATATAATTAACTATATTGTTAAAAAATTTAATAATATAAATTCAAATTTCGATTTGGAGGAATAATTTTGTCATACGTAGATGAAGTAATTGAAACTATAATAGAACAAAACCCTTCAGAACCAGAATTCCACCAAGCAGTACGCGAAGTATTGGAATCATTAAGGGTAGTAATTGAAGAAAACGAAGAAGAATACAGAAAAAATGCTCTTCTTGAAAGATTAGTAAACCCAGAAAGACAATTAAAATTCCGTGTTCCATGGGTAGATGACGAAGGTCAAGTACAAGTGAACACTGGTTACAGAGTACAGTTCAACTCAGCAATCGGACCATACAAAGGCGGATTACGTTTCCACCCATCAGTAAACGTGGGTATTATCAAATTCTTAGGTTTCGAACAAATCTTCAAAAACTCCTTAACCGGCCTTCCAATCGGTGGAGGTAAAGGTGGATCCGACTTTGATCCTAAAGGAAAATCCGACAGAGAAATCATGGCTTTCTGTCAAAGCTTCATGACCGAATTATGCAAATATATCGGTGCAGACACTGACGTTCCAGCAGGGGATATCGGTGTAGGTGGCCGAGAAATCGGTTTCTTATTTGGACAATACAAAAGAATCAGAGGATTATACGAAGGTGTGTTAACTGGTAAAGGATTAAGTTTCGGAGGATCTCTTGCAAGAACCGAAGCAACCGGTTACGGATTATTATACTTCACAAACGCAATGCTTAAAGCAAATGACATTGATATTGCAGGAAAAACCATTCTTGTTTCCGGTGCAGGTAACGTGGCAATCTATGCTATCGAAAAAGCACAACAATTAGGTGGTAAACCTGTAACATGTTCCGATTCCACCGGTTGGATTTACGACCCAGAAGGAATCGATGTAGAATTACTCAAAGAAGTAAAAGAAGTAAGACGTGAAAGATTAACCGCTTATGCAGAAGCAAGACCATCCGCTGAATACCATGAAGGAAAAGGCGTATGGACTGTTAAAGCTGACATTGCTCTACCATGTGCTACTCAAAACGAGTTACAATTAGAAGATGCTAAAAACTTAGTTGCAAACGGAATTGTTGCAGTTGCAGAAGGAGCAAACATGCCAACCACAATTGAAGCAACAGAATACTTACAAGAAAACGGCATATTATTCGCACCAGGTAAAGCATCCAACGCTGGTGGAGTAGCAACTTCCGCACTTGAAATGTCACAAAACTCCGAAAGATTATCATGGTCCTTCGAAGAAGTTGACGGCAAACTCCAAAACATTATGGAAACCATCTTCGCAAACGTTTCCGCAGCTGCTGCTGAATACGACATGGACAAAAACTATGTTGCAGGAGCAAACATTGCAGGATTCAAAAAAGTAGTAGATGCTATGAACGCACAAGGAATCGTATAGATTTCCTTGTTTCTTTTTTTCTTTTCTTTAGATAATATATTTTTATTTTTGATAATTTACTTTTTACTTCATTGTTTTAATTTAAATCTTATTAGATTTGATTTTATTTTTTTTAATTCATCTTATGCAAAAAATAATTGACATTAGAAGATTAAGTACGTGTTATGTATAATTTAAATTGCATTTAGTCATTTTTTCAAAACATTTATATATCTCTAATTATATAATAATTAATCGGAAGGAAGTTTCCTTCCGACTGTGTATTTAATTAAATTCATTTAGTCAAAATGGTTTTCCACTTTCCATATTATTCAACTAAGTGGGCAATGTAGTTAAATGATGTGAAATAATGTCAGCAAGAGATAACAAATTGGATCAAATAATTAAGACAATCGATGCAAATGATATTAAATTTTTGAAATTGCAGTTTTCAGATATTCATGGATTGCCAAAAAGTATGGCAGTACCCCTTAAAAAAGCGGATGATATTGAAGATATAGTAAATGATGGATTATTGTTTGACGGTTCATCAGTAGCAGGTTTGGCTTCAATCAATGACAGTGACCTTCTCGCAAAACCGGATATCAACACTTTCTCAACAATCCCTTGGAGGCCGGAATCAAAAGGTACTAGTAGATTTATATGTGATATTTTCACAACTGAAGGAAAACCATATGATGGAGATCCGAGAGGTGTACTTAAAAAATCCTTAAAATTAGCAGAAAAAAAAGGATATCAATTTAATATGGGTCCTGAACCTGAATTCTTCATCATCACTGAGGATGAAAATGGAAATTACATACCAGCGGATGAAGCTGAATACTTTGATGTGGAACCGCTAGACCAAGGTACAGATATCAGAAGGGAAATCGTACTGGGTCTTGAAAAGCTTGATTTTGATGTTGAGGTTAGCCACCACGAAGTTGCAGCAGGTCAGCATGAAGTGGACTTCAAATATGCAGATGCTTTGAAAACAGCTGATGCTGTCATAACATTTAAGGAAGCAGTCAAAGCATTGGTTAATAAATTAGGTTTCAAAGCAACCTTCATGCCAAAACCGTTCTTGGGAATCAACGGTAGTGGAATGCACTGTAATCAAAGTCTGTTCAAGGATGGGGAAAACATTTTCTATGACCCTAACACTGAAACTCAAATCTCTCAGGAGGCATTGTACTTCATTGGAGGATTGCTGAAACATGCACCTGCATTGTCATCAATTTTATCTCCTACAGTTAACTCTTACAAACGTTTGGTTCCGGGTTATGAGGCACCATGTTACATAGCTTACGGTTTCAAAAACAGATCAACACTGTTAAGGATTCCAGCATCCAGAGGATTGGGTACAAGAATCGAATGCAGGTCTGCTGACCCTTCCTGTAATCCTTACCTAGCATTTGCAGTATTGCTTGAAGCAGGTTTGGATGGTATGGACAATAAGATTGATCCTGGTGAACCGACTGAAGAAAACCTCTTTGCATTTTCTGAAGATGAAATAGTCGAAAAAGGAATCAGCAGTCTTCCAACAAGCCTGTGGGAAGCATATCATGCATTGGAGGAAAATGACGTAATCAAGAATGCACTTGGAGAAAAAGTATTCAATCAGTTCTATAACATAAAACGGGCTGAATGGGATGCTTACAGAATACAGGTATTTGATTATGAACGCGATGAATATTTGAACGTATAAGTTATTATATTGTTGGAATGTCTTGGTGGCCACGCTGATTTTGTCGTGGTCGCCAACCAATAACTTTTGGAGGTTTTAAGTTTTAAATTATTTTTATATATGATGTTTTTTTTAGGAATTTTGAAACATTGTTTTAAGGCATATTAAGTATTGAGAGTATTTATAAGGCATATGTAGGATTAGCAATTCATGATTATTTTTTTCAAGGCATATGAGGAATTATCGGAATTATTTTTTTTAGTTAATCTACATGTATTCTCCGATTATTTTAAAATGGAGGTATAAAGATGTGTGGAATAGCAGGTGTAATATACAAGGATAAAAAAACTCACAACGTAGGGGAAGCATTAACTTCAATGCTGGAATCTTTACAGCACAGGGGGCCGGATTCAGCAGGTTATGCAATCTATGGTGGTTTAAATTTTTCTGAAAATTATTATCAATTAAATATTGAAGTAAATAGGAGAAAAGGAACACTAGACAATTTAAAATCACTTCTGACTCAGTTCAGTCAGATTTATGAAGAACAGTTAATTGAATCCGTTGGTGATTCTGATGTATATAAATGTAAAATAGCATTGGATGAGTATTCTCTTTTAAAACCGTGTATAAGGGAAATAGATGAACTCGAAAATGTAAGGGTAATCAACGGTTCCCATTCATTTGAAATGATAAAGGATATCGGAAAAGTAAAGGATATTGCAGAAAGATTTGACGTTCCCTCTAGGATGGGGACTCATGGAATCGGACACACCCGCTTTGCAACAGAAAGTGGTGTGGACAGGTATCATGCACACCCATATCAAAGTTATATAATTCCAGACATAACCGTAGTGCATAATGGACAAATCACAAACTACTGGAAAATAAGGGATCCGTTGGAGAGAAAAGGCCATATATTTGAATCATTCAACGACACAGAATGCATTGTTCATTATATGGCAGACAAACTTAACCAAGGATATAAGTTGGAAGAAGCTTTGGATGATGCGGTCATTGATTTGGACGGTCCTTTTTCAATACTTGTAGGAACACCTAACGGCATAGGTATTGCAAAGGACAAGCTTGGTCTCAGGCCAGGAGTCATGGCTGAAACTGATGAAATTTTTGCCATAGCATCAGAGGAAATGGCATTGCACGATGTCATAGATTCAGACCAGATAGAGCAAATCGCTCCAGGTGAAACTAGGGCTTACACAATTTAATGAGGGGTTTAGCTATGAAAGAATATGTTATTGATGCAAAAAATATGGATTCAAAGGAATTAAATCGTACCATAAAAAAACAGGCTGCATTTCATGATAAGCTCATTATTAACAATCCTGAGTCAAGACACAATGTATGTGCCGGTTTGACTGAGGACGTATGTGTGGAAATCAATGGTTCTGCAGGTTATTTTGCGGGAACAATGGTTAATGGGCCAAAAATTCACGTAACAGGAAATGCGGGTTGGTTTGCTGGAGACAACATGACCAAAGGAGAATTGATTATAGAAGGCACTGCCGGTGATGGTGCAGGACAAGGAATCTATGGCGGAACAGTAATCGTGAAGGGAAGCACAGGTTCAAGAACCGGAGAAATCATGAAAGGAGGAACCGTGATAATTGGTGGAAACAGTGGATATATGACTGGATTGCTCATGATGGGTGGTAAACTCATAATACTGGGCAATGTGACTGATGATGTTGGTGAATCAATCATGAGGGGAACCATATATGTCCTTGGGGACGTTAAAAGCTTAGGAAAAAATGCCGTCATGGAAAAGACAACCCTTAAAGATCAAAAAGAGCTGAAGGAAATTCTAACCAAATACGGTTTTGAACTTACAGACATAGATTATACAAACTTTAAAAAAATTGTTAATATGCAATAGGAGCTGAAAATATGAGCAAACACAAAATAGCAATGGTTGGAACACCATGTGAAATTATGGCTGCATCCAAACTGCAATATTACACTGACAGTCCTATTGACGTTAAGCTAGGATTATTTTGTATGGAGAACTTTTCATATAAATACTTTGAAAGTCTCTTGAGTGAATATGGCTTGAAAATGGATGATATTGAAAAATTTCAAATCGAAAAAGGATTCGTATTCCTATTATTGAAAACTAAAGAAACAGTTAAAATTCCTCTGTCTGTGGCCAAACGGATAATTAGGAAAAACTGCAATATCTGTGTTGAACTAACTTCTGAAACATCAGATATTTCCATAGGTTCCATAGGTTCGGAGGATGGCTGGTCAACATTAATTATCAGAACTGAAAAAGGTGAGGAAATAGTTAATGGGGCAATAAAACAGGAATTCATCAAAGCTAAAGACCTCAATGAATCACAATTCAATCTATTGAACAGACTTGCAGGAAACAAGATTGCTAAAAATCTTGAAAATATTGAGAGAAGGGAATTTTTGGCACGTCCTGTTCTGTATCAGAGGGACAAGTCAGACAGTTCAATCAACAAGGACATTTTGGAGTCTGACTTCTCAGATTTGAAATCCAATGTCATTGATGTTGGTGCATGTGTGCTTTGCGGGGCATGTGAATATGTATGTCCGGACAATCTGATTACAATTGACGATACCAAACCGATAATGAAAGGAAACTGTCCTCAAAATTGTCATTTATGCTTCAGGGTCTGTCCGAGAACTTTCATTCATGAAGATTTGAGAAATGACAATTCAAAGCCAATCGGCGAGTTCATTAAAGTACTTTCAGTCAAATCACTAAAACATACTCAAGGTCAGGACGGATCTATTGTAACAACATTGCTGGATTATCTATTGTCAAATAAAATCGTAACCGAAGCTCTCATTGTCGACAAGCAGGACCATCTTGCATGGAAACCATATGCAAAGATAACAAGTGCCATTGATGAGGTTGTAAAATCTGGGGGAACAAAATATTCAGTCTGTCCTGTATTCAAACCATTGAGAAACATGGAAGAGGAGGTAAATTAAATGTCATTCACTGTTGAGCGTAAGATAGAAATATGCAAACAGAACAACAATCGGCCTGGTTGTTGCTGGTATCTTTGTGACAATCCTAAACAGTCTGCATGTAAGAACTGTTACAGCTGCTATTCGAATTGTCCTCATGATGTTTATGAAGTAATCAATGATGAGCCTCTTCCGATACGTCAGGAAAATTGTGTAGGATGCAAAATATGTGAGGAAATGTGTCCGACACATGCGATATATGTCAGGCCTCTTGCAGATGAGGGGAGAGGAGTATGGTCAAATTCTACCATGGTTGAAATTAAACGTAAAAGCCAAACCGGTTCCTATAAGGTTAGAGGTTGCGGTTTGACCCGTAAAATACCTACATTTGATGACTTGAGCATATTGCCTGCGCAGGTATCAAGACCTCCAATTGATTCATACAGGGAACCATGCAAGACTTCAGTCGTTCTGGGTGATCGTTTTGCGGAAAATCCGATTGAGATTGACACTCCTATAATGATAGGTGCAATGTCATTTGGTGCACTGAGCAAGGAGGCAAAAATAGCGTTGGCCATTGGAAGCAGTAAAGTGGGTTCAATAGCAAATACTGGTGAAGGAGGAATGCTTCCCGAAGAAAGGCATTTCGCCGATAAGTTAATAGCCCAATATGCATCAGGCCGATTTGGAGTATCAGCCAGCTACTTGAATAATGCTGAAGCTGTTGAAATCAAAATAGGTCAAGGTGCAAAATCTGGTATGGGAGGGCATTTGCTTGCTCATAAGGTGACTGCAGAGGTTGCAAGAGTTCGTAATATTCCTGAGGGGACTTCTGCCTTAAGTCCGGCAAGGCACATGGATATAGTTGGGCCTGAAGATTTGGGAATGAAAATTGACCAGTTAAGGGAAATTACAGACTGGAAAATACCTATCATCGTTAAATTTGCAGCTGGAAGAGTGGAACAGGACGTAAAAATTGCAGCAAAAGCCGGTGCAGACATAATTGTGATTGACGGTATGCAGGGAGGAACCGGTGCGGGTCCTGAAGTGGTTACTGAACATGCGGGAATCCCTACCATTGAAGCTATTGTAAAGGCTGATGATGCCCTAAAGGACATTAATTTAAGAAGTGAAGTTAGCCTTGTGGCTGCTGGAGGGATAAGGTCTGGAGCTGATGTTGCAAAAGCAATTGCATTAGGTGCAGATGCAGTATATATAGCTACTTCTGCATTGATTTCTATAGGATGTAAGGTTTGCCAAAGCTGTTCTGAGGGAATCTGTCCTAAAGGAATTGCAACACAGGATAGGATGCTTAGAAGAAGATTGGATCCTATGAGAAAAGGTCAGCAAGTAGCAAATTACATTGAAGCAATGACTCAGGAAGTTACTTCTTTAACTCAACAGGCAGGAAACACTGACATAGAAAAGCTTGAGCGTCAGGACCTTGTGGCATTGACTGTTGAGGCTTCACAACTAACAGGTGTGCCTATGGTGAGAGGTTAATATTCAAATTCATGTTAAAGTTAATTAATGATTAGGAGATATTGTTATGGCAGCATTCGATAGGATTAAATCAGGAATTCCAGGACTGGACAATGCTTTGGATAATATTCGTTTAGGAGATAATGTAGTGTGGAATGTCACTAATCTAAATGAATTTTCCTACTTTGCCGATTCCTATATAAAGCAAGCAAAAGAGGACAACAGAAACTTGATATATATTCGATTTGCTAATCATCCTCCATTGATAGAAATGACTGATGAGGATTTTGATTTACTTGAAATTGAGCAAAATGACCCTAATAAGGAGTTTTGCATGATTGAACGTGATGGGATTAAGATATATCAGGTTAATCCATATAATCAATTTGAGACATTCACGCTGGAAGTTCATAGGATTATCGAAAAGGAAGGCTTTGATGCATTTTATGTATTTGATTGCCTAAGCGACCTTCAGGCTGTATGGTCAACCGATTTGATGATGGGTAATTTCTTTAAGGTAACATGTCCGTTTCTTTTCCAGCTTGATACGGTGGCATTTTTCCCAATCATTAGGGGAAGACACTCCTATGATGCCATAGCAAAAATACGTGAAACAACACAGCTGTTTTTGAATGTATATTCAAATTCTGCTGATGAAGTTTATGTTTCTCCATTGAAGGTGTGGAACCGATACTCCCAGACCATGTTTTTGGGACATAAGTTCAACCCTCAAACAGGTTCTGTCAAGGTGCTGCAGGATGGTCATGAAGTCAGCAAGTATTATAAGACAGTCAATGATTCTGACAAATATCAGAACGGTCAGATTTTGGACAGCTGGGAAAGATACATGCTTCATGTCAGGATGAAGCATGACGAAGGTGAAAATGTTGATGAGGAATGTGACAAGATTTGCGAGCTCATGATGACCAAGGATGAGAAGATGCTTTCCAAAATCAAGGAATATTTCACATTTGAGGATTACACTACCATTTACGATCGCCGTGTAGGTAGTGGACTGGTCGGGGGTAAATCCTGCGGAATGCTTCTTGCAAGAAAGATTATTGAAAAAAACTGTCCGGAATTATACAACAATGTCTTTGAACCTGATGATTCGTTTTATATAGGTTCTGATTTGTTTTATACTTATATAGTGTCAAATGACTTGTGGGACCTCAGGGTAAAGCAGAGAACTGAAGAGGGATATTATGAATACGGTAAAAAACTGGAGGAAGGCCTTAAAAATGGTGTCTTTTCAGAGGAAATCAAAAAGGAATTCATTCATATCCTTGATTATTTCGGACAAAATCCGATTATAGTTAGGTCAAGTAGTTTTCTTGAGGACGGATATGGAAATGCATTTGCAGGCAAATATGAGTCAGTGTTCTGTGTAAACCGAGGAACTCTTGAGGAGCGTCTTGCCGCTTTTGAGGATGCTGTGAAAGTGGTTTATGCAAGTACTATGAACATTTCAGCATTGGAATATAGGAAATTAAATGATTTGGATGATGCAGATGAACAGATGGCCCTTTTGGTCCAGAGGGTTTCAGGTTCATATTGCGGCAATTATCTATTCCCTACGGCTGCTGGCGTCGGATTTTCATACAGTCCGTATTCTCCTCTTCCTGATCTTGATAATGAAAAGGGAATGTTGAGGATTGTAATGGGTCTTGGTACAAAGGCTGTGGATAGGACAAAAAAGGATTATCCTAGAATTGTCAATCTTGATAAGCCTGAATTAACAATGATGAAAGACATTAAGGAAAAGCACAGATATTCCCAACACTATTTGGATGTCATAGATTTGGAAAACAGGAGCTTGCATGACATTCGTATTGATGATGGATTGGAGGTCCTTCCGAGATATGCAAAAAAGGTTCTCATAGAACATGATCGTGAAGCTGAAAGCATGTTTCGTGAACGGGGACAGCGCCGTGAAATTGTCTTTGTTAACTGTGAAGGTCTTGTAAGGAATCAGCAGTTCATTGAAGTGATGAAAGAAATTTTAAGTACTCTGGAAACGGCATATGACTATCCTGTGGATATAGAGTATACAATTAATGTTGCTGAGGACAATTCCTTCAACATAAACCTGTTGCAGTGCCGCCCTCTTCAGGTTTCAACAAACAATGAGGCTATTGAAATGCCTGAAGATAAAAATGTTTTCTTCCATATCAAGGAATCCTCCATGGGAATGTCACGTAAAAATAAGATTGATGTAATCTGTTATGTTGACCCTCACAAGTATTATGAGTATCCTTATGCACAAAAGAGTTCAATATCTCGCGTAATAAATAATGTAAATAACTATTGTAAAAACAGTGACAAAACAGCTATTCTGATTGTTCCTGGAAGAATAGGTACTTCCTCTCCTGAATTGGGAATTCCTGTTGTCTTTGCAGACATCAGTCATTTTTCTGCAATTCTTGAAGAATCGTACAGTGAAGTTGGATATATGCCTGAACTGTCTTTCGGAAGCCATATGTTCCAGGATCTGGTCGAAGCGGAAATATACTATGGAGCATTATTTGAAAACGAGAAAAAAATAGAATTCAACAGGGATATGGTCTTTGATTATCAGAATATCCTAAAGGAAATTGATTCGAATTTGGATGAGGAGATATATGATATGGTTCAGGTGATAGATTTCAACGGAAGTAATGCTGAATTCTATCATGACATGAACAAGGATGAAACAATGTGTATTTTCAATGATTGAAAATATTTAGGTTGGGTTGGGTGGGACATATGCCTTTTTATTTGTAATATTTCTTTTTTTAAAAAAGATTTTTCAAATAAAAGCAAGTATGACAAAATTCCGATGTGATTAATGACCCTATTGTGTTTTTGAGTTTATTTCACGATAGGGTTGTTTTCACATTTTTTTTAAATAAAATAAAATTAAATAATGAGTTTACTCATTAACGAATTTTTCTAAGGCTTCTCCCTTGAAGTGGAAGAGTTCCCAATCTTTCAGCTCAGCGCCGAGGCTCAGGTAAAAGTCGATACTTGGTTTGTTCCATGAAAGACATGTCCATTCAAAGCGGCCGTAACCTCTTTCAAGAACTATTTTTCCCAATTCCTTTAAAAGTGCCTTGCCGTAACCGTTTCCTCGATATTCCGGTTCGATGAAGAGGTCTTCAAGGTGCATGTTGACGTTCCCGATATATGTTGAAAAACTTAAGAAGTACAGTGCAAATCCAATCACTTCTCCGTCAAGAACTGCAAAGATAACTTCTGCCTGCTTTTCGTCAAAAACCCATTTTTCAATGTCATCAACAGTTGCAATAACTTCATCCAGTCTTTTTTCGTAATTTGCAAGCTTTTTGATGTATTCAAGGATTAATTCGGATTCGTTTCTTTCAGCTATCTTAAATGTTAATTCTGCCATGTATTTAATTATGGTATCATTAATAAATATTTCTTATGTTTGTGAACAGTTCATCAAAAAATTAATTAATAAATGATGTCTAAATAATAATAGGTGTAAAAATATGGCTAATTTCAATTCACTAGAGGAAGCAAGAGAATTTTTCTACAAGGACAAATATGCAGTAAATACTGGAATAACATTGGATGAGATAACAGAAGAAGAAGCTATATGCAGTCTAAATTTAACTGATGAGCACAGAAACGCCTATGGTGGGGTCATGGGTGGAGTAATATTTACTCTTGGAGATTTTGCCTTTGCGGTATTGTCAAATCAGATCCACCAACTGACTGTAGCTCAGCAGGTTGATATCCATTATCTATCTGCTCCGAAAGGGGACAAGCTGATAGCAAAGGCAACATGTCGCAAAAGTGGAAGAACATCTTCCATTGTTAATGTGGACATTTCTGATGACACTGGTCGTGATGTTGCTCAGTTTATAGGAACTGGTTTTAAATTATAAGAGTTAAAAACTCTTACTTATTTTTCAAATCCCAGAAATGCATTAATTCTTTTCATGTTTTTAAGCATTTTAAAAAATTCTTTTTTCTTTTCAATGCCGCCGCTTTTGGGGTTTATGGCAAATGCTTTTTTAAAGGAGTCTATTGCATCACCAATTTTTCCGGTTCTGACGAATAGTTCTCCCTGTGCAAACCAGATTTCATCAAAGTTTGAATTCATATCAAGGGCTTTTTTAAAATAATCTTCAGATGCCTTGAAATTTTCCATTTCAAAGCTTTCAACTGCCTTCAACATAAAATCATGTGATGTTAATGTGAGATTATCTTTCTTTTTTAATAATTGTGATTTTAAATTTATCGCTGCCTTGTTTTTCGAGTCCATCTCAAAAACAAGATTATAACATTTCTCTGCTTCGTCGAATCTATTCAGTTCAACTAAATTTCTCCCTTTTGAAAGTAGTGCTATGATATTATATTGATTTTCTTTTAGGATTTTATCTAGATATTTCAAAGCTTTTAGAGGTTCATTGTTTTTTTCATGATAGTGTGATTTGTGAAATAAACCAATTAGATTATTGGGATTTATTTTTAGTAGTTCATCTGCAGCTTTGATTGCATCCTCTTCTCTTTTAAGGGATAATAATGCGTTTGCCTTAAAAATCAGGATCTCTTCTGTTTTTTGATAATGCAGTATATGATTGCATTTTTCTAAAAGAATCTCATTGTATCCTCTGGATTTTGAAGTGTCTCCAAGGATACTGTGCAATTGTGCCAGATTATTTAGAAGTGTTACATTGTCTGGATCATGTGCGAGGGCTTTTAGATACATGTTTTTTGCGTTAATGTATTCTCCTTTCTGAAGATATTTGTGGCCCTTTTCAATAGCTTTGTCTAATTTGCTTTTCTTAAACATGCAATCCCTCATGCATATGTTTCATGATATTTAATAAGGCTCCAATATTGTATGGATTTATGCTCAATAATTCGTGGGTTGTTTCAAGGGATTTATATGCTTTGCCCAAGCAGTTCAGAGAATGTATTTTGTATTGAAGGATTTTTTCATCTTTTGGAAGTCTGTCACAGATTTTTACAATGTTCCTGTGATATTTTTCATATTTTTCATTCTGTTTTGTTAACCTATAAATTTCTGCAATTTCACTCATGCGAGTAATATCTTCAAAATCAATATTGCTTTTAATTTGCATATTTTTCACCAATACTTTTTGTAATTGATTAGTATTGATTTTATAGCTTTTAAAATTATCTATTATGTGATTAAAACAATATTGGTGGGTTATTGTAAATTTAAAGTTCATGTAAATATTGCTTTTAATCTGTAGAAATATTGTAAAGCACATGTTGTGCTTTACATGAAAAATTCTACTTCGTTGCGTTCCATATTGTTTGAAATTGCATTTTCAAGTTCATTTTGGTAATTTTCACCACCAAATGACCTGGCGTTTTCAGAACATACATTGATGCATGTTGAACAGCGTGTGCAGTCATCAAGATCTGTTTTTGTTGGGGTAAGTTCGGATATTGCCTCTTCAGGACAGGTATAAACGCAGTCCATGCATTCAATACATAAATCCTCATCACATAATACGCTGAAATCAGGTGTTGTATAATCTTTAAACGGCTTATATCCACTTACGAAGATTTCATTTTGGGTGTTACTTTTTAGTTTTTCAATGATTTTTTGTGAAAACTCGTTGATTCTCTCCATGTCACTTGCATCGGGACGATTGCTTCCGACTTCACTGAACTGTGAGTGTTGGCTCACTGTTGTTGCAACGCCTACAATTTGGAAGTTGTTTTCCTTTAAAAGTTCAACAAGTTCAAGCAGTGCATCGCCGTAGTCAATGTTGCCGTAGTTTAAAATAACAATCGCTTTTGTATTTGTTCCTTTTATCTTTGATAGTCTTTTGCATGCAAGTTTTGGAATTCTTCCGTCAAATACGGGTATTCCAATAATTACAAGTTCATCAGTGAATGTTTTTGACTCGTCAAAGCTTAACAAGTCGTAGTTTTCACGATTCATGTTGAAGTTTTTTGCAACTTCGTTGACGATTTTTGCAGTGGTTCCTGAGGGACTGAAATATATTTTTGACATTTTTTCAAAGTTTAACATACTAATCACCTTGAATTAGCATTATTTTTTAGGTATTTAAAGATTTGGTGATTGTATGGTTACTTGTTTTAAGTATAGTCTATATTTATAAATTTTTTAAAAACCATTCAATTTATAAACTATGAATGTTATAATTATTAAGTGACTAATTAACAAGTCGTGAAAAATCTTAAGTTTCGAAGTTGCACTGCCGTAGCTTCGAAATTTTTTTATACAATGTTGATTGTTGAGAGGTGCAACATTATGTCTAGTTTTGATGATGAAAATATTTTTGGAAAAGGCGTATTTAACGAAATGTTTGATGAATATTTTACTGGGGACTCATTCTTAAATCCATTAGTCGATATGGAAGATAACCTGCTATTTGTAGCTAATGTGACATTTGAACCGGGATGCAGAAACAACTGGCACATTCACCATGCTTCAAAAGGTGGGGGACAAGTTCTAATCTGTGTTGCAGGCAAAGGATGGTATCAGGAAGAGGGCCAAGATGCAATCGAACTGAAACCCGGAATGGTGGTGGAAATAAAACCTAATGTCAAACATTGGCATGGTGCTCAGAAGGATTCATGGTTCAGCCACATTTCAGTTGAAGTTCCTGGTGAAGACACTTCAAATGAGTGGCTGGAAGTAGTTGATGATGAACATTACAATAACTTGTAATTTCTCATCAATTTTTTCTATTATTTATCTTTAATTTTCAATCAATTAAATGCTTTTTTTATTAGTTTATCTTAATTTAATTTAACATGCTTTCGATATTTAATATGTCAATGTAATTTTTTTCAAGCATTGATTTAATTCATCTACATCACAATATATAATTACTTAATTTTCTAAAAATATTGTCATGGAACTTATAGATGTGATGCTAAAAAGAAGAAGCACAAGGAAATTTAACGGCAAGCCGGTCACAAAAGAGGAGTTGGAAAAAATCCTTCAGGCAGCTCTTCTGGCACCAACCAGCATGAACAGAAAGCCATGCAATTTCATGGTTGTTGAAAGGGAGGAAACATTAAAGCAATTGGCCAGTTCCAAAGATCATGGTGCTGACCTAATAAGTGGTGCCGATAAGGCAATCGTTGTTGTTGCAGATACATTTATTGCAGACACATGGATTGAAGACTCATCAATTGCACTTACCCACATGCACTTGATGGCCACTGAATTGGGTCTTGGAAGCTGCTGGGTTCAGATTCACTTAAGGTCTAAAGACGGCAGGGATTCAGAAGAGATTGTCAGGGATATCCTAAAGATTGATGACCATTACAGGATTGTTGGAATCCTTGCAATAGGACATTCCGATAATGTTCCAAAGCCACATACTTTAGATGACATCGATAAAAATAAGATACATTTTCTAGTTTAGTCACTTTTAACCCTTGACTAGTTACAAAATGTTTATATGTATTTTAAATAAATTTTTATATATAAAAGATAAGAGGGAATAAAATGCATGTTAAAGATTTGTTAGATGATTTGGACATTAGAGTAAAATTGCCGCAACATTGGTATTCAACTGACATTAGTAATGACTTTGAGGATGCTGAACTTCTTCAAAACGATGAAATTATCAAAATTGAAACCGTTGGCGAGAAAAACACCAAATTAATTCTTATTGACGTTACTGATGGAATGAGCGTTGTCACCAAATTCCCGGACGGAAAGGTTATTGGCGTTAAATACCTTGAAAATAAGGATGATTTTGAGTATATTGGAAAACCGTCCGAATTATATTATTAATCAAAATATTTAAATATTCTTTAAAATATAACCACAATTATAAATTAGGAGGAATCAAGTATGGCTGATAAAAAAGCACCTGCAGATGGTTGGCCGGTAATCAGCGGTGACTATATTGTAGGTGATCCAGAAAGTCCAGTTGCAGTAACCACTCTTGCTTCCCACATTGAAGCTGAATTGTCTGGAGCAGCTATTGCTGGACCATGTAAAACAGAAAACTTAGGTATTGAAAAGGTAGTTGCAAATATCATATCTAATCCGAACATTAGATTCTTAATTTTGGCTGGGGCTGAAGTGCAAGGCCACATCACCGGTCAAAGTTTCAAGGCATTGCATGAAAACGGAGCAGATCCTGATAAAAAGAAAATCATTGGGGCTACAGGAGCAATTCCTTTTGTTGAAAATGTTCCTCTCGACGGTGTTGAAAGATTCCAGCAACAATTGGAAATAGTTGACTTGATTGATACTGAGGATATTGGAGCAATCCAATCAAAAATCAATGAATGTGTTGAAAAAGACCCTGGTGCTCTTGAAGCTGAACCGATTGTTATGGAAGTTGATGAGGAAGAGCAAAAGCTAGTAATCGTTGACAAAAAGGATTCCAAGAAAAAAGCTGAGGCATAACGTCTCAGTAATCTATTTTTTTTAATTTTATTTTTAACCTATTTTTGATAAACCGTTTCCATTTTAATCCACTATTATTTTTTCACATTGGGTATGGATTCTATTTTTTGACCGGTGTGTTTATGTAGCGGGTATTTTTGTGCAAGTGTGCTTTTGTGTTTTTACATTTTTTTGTATTTTTTTAAAAAATACAAAAAGTTTATATATAATTTAAGATAAATAATATTTTACAGTTTTATAACTGTAATTTATATAAAAATATGAATTTAATAGTTAAGTTTATATACTATGAGAATTAATGTATTATTACAAAAGTCAAAACTTTTGAAAAAATGCAGTAATTTACCAAAAATCACACCATTGTATTTTAAGGTGACTATAAAAAAAATAAAAGAGGTAATAATATGAACCCAAAAATTAATTGGAGCGAAAAAGTAAAAAATTTAGATGAAACAATCAGAAGAGAAATAGGAATTGATGAAGAAAACGAAGCAAAACACATTTTGATTAAAGTTCAAACCAAATCAGCCGAACCGATTGAACCTGCATTCATTGTTGGTGAAGATGAAACATTCCTCGATTTGTTTGTCCTATCTCCACAAGGCCCAGGACTCACATCAACCGCTGTTTTGAAAGAAAACATTCAAAGTGTAGGTGTCATCGGTGGGGTATCTGCAGAAAAAGTTGACCCCTCTGAAGTTGAAGAAACACCATTGTTAGATGACGTTTCAGGACTTTATCAATAACTTAGTTTTGGCTCACCACCAAAACTAATGCTCATTCAACCACCATTAATAATAACTTTCTTTGAAAGGGATTGAAATGCAAAAAATAATTCTTGATGATATAGCAGAAATCATTTCTGGCCTATCATATAGGCGATATTTGGATGAAGGGGGTGACAACTTCAAAATCATAGTTCAAAGATCCATCAAAAAAGATGGGGAACTGTCTGATTTTGAAGAAGTTTCCCTTAAACATGATATAAAAGATAGGTATTTCACTCAAAAAAACGATGTTTTAATGAAGATGACTTATCCTTATGATGTAGTATGTGTAAATGAAGAAAATCTTGTTGTAAGTGACAGGATTGCAATAATCAGGCTTAATGAGGGTTATGATCCTGACTTCATTGCGCACCTGTTGACAAATATGCATATTAAAAAGCAACTCCATGAACTTGGAGGAAGCGGTAAAATACCTCACACATCACTAAAAGAGATAAAACAGCTAAAGCTTGTTGTGCCTGATTATGAAACTCAGATGAAATATGGGGAAATGTTAAACACGATTAATGACAAAATATTTGAGGATTTAAGACAAGTTGACTATGACAGGCACCTAAAAGAAGCAATACTGAATGATTTATGGGGTGAAGGTAATGAATGAAAAAAAATCAACAAATCACTCTATTTTAATGCGATTGAGGTCAAAATCCCGAAGATTGAAGCTGCCTCCACAAACCGATTACATCATTCTCTACACTTTTTTATATAAATACTGTTCAGATGTCGTGAAGGATTTCCTGCTATTCAACCTAAAATCCAAAGAGCTCACAATTGATGAAGCGTATAGGAATGCCGAGTTTCAGCAGGAACTCATATTTGATTCATTGAAACTGAACGGATTTTACATTAAAAATTCAGACGCTTTCATTGAAGAGGTTGCAAGCAACTATACAAAACCTGGATTTTTACCTGATTTTTTAAAAATATTTCCTGAAGTGATATTATTCAATTCAGAATATCATAATTTGGATTATTTTGATAATCTGTTTAAAACAATTGATGATGAAATAGACACTTTTGAATTTAGTGATGATGAAACAAAGGATATATGTGAAATCATTTATCTGATTTCAAAGTTGAATGTCTTTGATTTAAAATTCAAGTTTTCAGATGTTTTCGACATTGTTTCAGCTTCACATTTAATGCATGTCAATTCAAATCCTGAATTTATCACACAGATATTGTCATCAATAATTTTCAGCGAGAAAAAAGTAGCTGACGAAGTTTATGATCCATTCATAAAAGACGGGTCATCCATAATGTCTCTTGATGGGTTTAATGGATTTAGCTTTAAGTATTGTTATGGAAAAGATGCAAATAAACTAAACTATTTCCACACTCTCGTTAGGTTTTTCATAAATGATTTGTCATTCAATGATGTATTTTTAAAGCATGAAGACGCATTGGATTCAATTGACATTAATGGAACATCATTTGATGTAATCGTATCAAGAATTCCGATTGCCATTAAAAATTATTATTCATCAAACATCAATCAGAATATGGAGATTGCCAAAAGAAATAAGCGAAGCGAGCTTGAAAGTCTCCTATTGGATAAATTTGGCATGGATGGGGATTCTTTTAAACATGATAGTGAATTAAACATGGCTTTAGAAAACCTTGTTGAAAAAATTGAAGTGGATAATGATTCCAATACGGATTTCATAGGCGAATTCGAGCCATTGAAAGACAGTGAGTTCCTGTTCTTAATCAATTTGATTGATTCTCTAAAATCAGACGGAATCATGGCAATCAGCATCTCTGAAAATTTCCTATTTAAAAATTCCCTTGAAATCCTTAGAAAGTACTTGACCTGCAAAAAGAACTATATTGATGCAATCATAAGAATTCCAAATGAAATAGTCAGATCAAGACCTGAAGTTGTCATTGTATTTAGAAAAAACAAAACAACAGATGACATTCTATTCGTTGACATGTCAGCTGAATATGAAACCCAAAGAAGCGGATTGATTTTCCCAGGACTGTTTAGAAAGAATATAATATTGAATAAAGAAACAATTTCAAAAATGGAAAATGTGCTTGTGAATAAGTTAGCGCTTCCAAAATATTCTAATTTAATATCTCTTGATGAAATAAAGGAAAACGATTTTAATTTATCCGTTTCCCGATATGTTGACACTTTTGAAGGGGAATTCATATCCCTAAAGGATGTAATTGATGAAAAACAGGAAATTGAATCAAACATTAATGATTTGAATTTAAAAATTGAAAAGATGATGAATGAATTGAATATTCATTTTTAATCATCATTTTTTTTAATGATAATTGTATCGAAAAATAGATAATGTAGTAGATTTATAATCTACTAACTTTAATTAAAGATTCCACAGGAATTCCTTCAATTTCTGAAAGGCCTGCTTTGTCAATCAATACTGTAACACAGGTAGGTTCTCCACCTAAGTCTTTAACAGTATGTATTACCTCTTTTACAGTTTTTCCACTTGTAATTACATCGTCCACAATAACAACTTTTTTGCCTTCGACACTTCCGAAATTGGTACTGATTGTACCTTCATCATTACTTTCATCGGCATCTTTTCTGTGTTTGTGGGGGTGGAAGATTGCAAGTGAAGTGTCTTCTCCAGTCATATCTTCAATCAAGTCGGCCATGACTGTTGCAAATGGAATTCCACTTACAGCAATACCTACAATGGTGTCAGCTTCTCCATGTGATAATGCCATGTCACTTAAAGCACCTGAAACGTAACTTAAACGGGTTGAGTTTCCACCAATGCTTTTCCAATTAATAGCAAAATCTACAGGAGCTTCAACTTTCTCTTCTGTTGCTTTCTGGAGGGTCAACCATCTTGCGGTGTCCATACTTACATTAAGTTCATCTGCTATTTCACCAGTGGTAAATCCATGGCTTCTTAGTTCTTGAGCTTTTTGAATTAATTTTTGTTTCACATTATCACCTTATTTGAGTTCTTCAAAACTAATTGGTTTATGTTCTTTGGAGGATTGATTTGCAGCAATAACCATTTTAAGAGCTTTTAATCCATCTTCACCAGTTATTTCTGGTTCTTCTCCGTTCATTACTGCATTTAAGAATGATTTTAATTCACTTTTAAGAGGTTCTTCATGTTTGATTTGAATATCTTGGGCGAATTTACCGTATACTTCAATACTTTGTTTGATATAATCGACGGAAATGATTCCTGCAGTACCGGTAAGTTCTAATTCTCTACGTTTGTATGGAGTTAACCAATTTACCTCAATGATTCCAGTTGATTCGTTGTCAAAGTTGACCATAATTTCTGCGTGGTCTTCAAATTCGCTGTCATCAAAACTACTGTTCATTGATCCGTAAACCTGAACAACTTCCTCTTCGAAAAGATAATTCATAATGTCTAAATCGTGAATAGCTAAATCTATTGACACACCAACATCCTTTATTCTTGGTGGGAGTGGACCTACTCTTTTTGCAAATGCGGATACAATATCTCCAATAACTCCATCATCAATAAGCTCTTTAGCTTTTTGAACAGCAGGATTAAATCGCTCAACATGTCCTGTTGCAAGCATGACTCCTGCCTCTTTTGCAGCAGCAATCATTTCTTCAGCTTCTTGAACTGTGAATGCTATTGGTTTTTCAACTAAAACATGTTTTCCATGTTTGATGGCTTCCATAACCACTGCATGGTGGAATGTAGTTGGTACACATACGCTTACCGCTTCAATATCTGGATTTTCCAATAGTTCGTTGTAATCAGTGTATCCTTCAGCACCATATTTTTTCTCGATTTTTTTAAGTGCTCTTTCACTTACATCACTTACAGCGACTAAATTTGCTTCTTCCATTTTGTGATAGACACGAACGTGGTTTTCACCCATCGCACCTACTCCGACAACTCCTACGTTAATAGTTTTCAATTTAATTCCTCCGTCTAAACATAATCTGTGAAAATTTTTCCGATACGTCTGCCAAGTTCAACCGCATCTTTGATGGATCCTTTTTCACTTTGCTCTTTAAGGATTTCTCCTTCTTTGGTTAATAATATAGAATAAATATTAAATTCATCATTATTCATTTGTGCTATGGACCCGATTGGCCATTGGCAACCAACGCCAAGTTCTTCCAGCACTTTTTTCTCAGCAAGCACCTCTTGCATGGATATGTAATCATTTAATTTGGAAATCGCATGCTTTTTATCACTATCTTTTCTGGTAATAATGGCTAATGCGCCCTGACCGGCTGGAGGAGTAATATAATCTGTTGGAAATACGTTTTTAATATATTTTGTCAGATTTAACCTTTTCAATCCTGCTTCGGCCATTATGGTTGCATCCAAATCACTTTCTAGGGCTTTTCGAATTCTAGTTTCGATATTTCCTCGGATAGGTTTGAGTTCAAATTCCTTATTGTAATGATTACAAAATGCTTCTCGTCTAAGACTGCTGGTTCCAAGCTTTGAACCCGGACCTAATTCATTCCAGTCTTTTTTTGAGATCAGTACTTCATTTGGAGATTCTCTTTTTGGAACTGCAACAATTTCTAAATCTTCATCTAATTCGGTAGGTAAATCTTTAAAACTGTGGACAGTAAAATCAACTGCCTCTTCCAAAAGAGCGATGTCTAACTCTTTTGTGAAAAGCCCTTTTGAATCCATATTATATAATTGTGATGTGGTTATCTTATCCCCTTTGGTTTTGATAATTTCTACATCTATTGATTCTCCGGTTATTTTAGATAAATCTGCACATACTTGATTAGTTTGTGCTAAAGCTAATTGACTACCGCGTGTTCCTACAATCATTAAATATCTCCATTTTTTAAAATTTGTTTTGTAAGATTATCTTACAATATTTTGTTACATTATTAATTTTTAGAATTAATATATATTAAATGTTTCAATTTTTTGAAAAATTTATCTTTGTGAAAGTTTACGATAATCTGACCTGTAAATGAAAAGAAGATTTTTATCATTATTTATTGCCAAATCATATATCTCAGGGTATTTTTCGACATATGTAAATGGAGCATTTATTTTTTTTGAAATTGACAGTCCCAAATCACCAGTTAAAATTATCTCACTGTTTAGTGTGTTTAGAAATGTTGTTAATTTTTCCTCATCAATCTCTTCACATGTTATGCCGTAGTCTCCACCAATGGATATGTAATAATTTTCTAAATTGTTAATCATGTTGATGGATTCCTTTATGGCTTGAGTATTTAACCCTGGGTTGATTTCTTCAATGATAATTGAATTATTGATGGTTTTCTTGTTGGTTCTGCCAGGTATCCCCTTATAGTTTTCAAGGCCCTTGATGATTTTTTCATGGCCTATTTCAAGGCTGAGACATGTCAAAACCACTCCTAAGACATTGCTTGCATGGTGTGGGCCTGGTGCAAATGTCTTTATATTGAGTTTGCCCGAAACAACATTGTTATTCACTGTTTTTATGTCATTGTATTCGATTTCAAGTGATGTTTGGTTCAAGTCATATTCCACATTTTTCAAAAACAGGTTGGATGTGGAATCATTTAAGGAAAATGAGTTGATTCTTTCATGTTTCATGTCAGTGTAATACTTGTCCAGTGCCTCTTTTTGAATGCATACGCATGGGCATCTGAACACTTGCCTTTTAGCTTCGCTGGCGCAACTCTTGTTTTGTGCTATGGGATAATTTTCAGCGATATTCAATAAGAGTCCAACATCCCCAATTCCGCTCACTCCAAGGGATGATTCAAATATTGCAGAGTCATATTTTCTTAAGTTTTCGCTTTCAACAATTCCATCGGCAATTTTACAAATCGGGTTTGCAATTTTATAAGCCAAATCAATTGTCTCCTTAATGTTGGCGGGAGTGATTGAAATGTCTTTTTTTAGGATTATCTCCTTTTTGTTTTCATAAAGCAATGCACCTAAACTGGATAATATCAGTGGGTTGTCATCAATAAGTATTTCTTTAAGCATGAAAACGGATGTTGTTTTTCCTTTAACTCCTGTAACTTCAATTTTTGGTATGTCTTGGCCCCAGTCTTGGAGAATGTCTTGAATAATCTCATGATGGCTTTGAAATGTGTAATTTAAATCGGGATTGTGTGACTTGATTTCATCAAAGGTTAATGGCATATGAATCGGGTAGATAACGTTCATGTCTCCCCTGAAATTAGCCAGGTCTTCAAGTTGAATCAAATCGACATTGTAGACTTGAAGCATTTTGGCATCAATGCCCTTTAGTGTATCATACAAGTCATATGCAATAACGTTTTTTCCCTTTTTTGCCAGACTTATGGCTATTTTCACTCCGCCATGGGTCAAGTCAACTACAAGGTTATTCATTATTGCACCTAGGCTTGTTATTTATTCCGCCTTCATTTAACTTGTCTTTTACTTTTTCATAGAAGTATTTTGAGGAGGTTCTTACGAAATATGCATCCTTGTCTGATTTCTTGAATTTGATTTCCTCTTCGTATTTTGCCTCTTCGTTTATTTGCCCATCCATTACAAACACTGCATTTTTACCCTTTTTAAGCAATTTGACAGTTATTTCACTGTTGTCGGATACAACAAATGGTCTTGCACCAAGCTTGTATGGACAGATTGGGTTTATGATGAATCCTCCGACTTTCGGATCCACAATAGGGCCTCCGGCAGACATTGAATATGCAGTTGAACCGCTTGGTGTTGAAATAATCAGTCCGTCTGCCCTGACCTCTTCAATAATCTCTCCATCCACCAATATTTGGAAGTGAAGCATTTTTGCAGGTTTGTCTGTCATTACAACCACTTCATTCATGGCTTTGAAGTTATGATTTTCATGTGACACTACAAGACGGGTTCTTTTTTCCTTATAGTAATCCCCTCTCAAAATGTCATCTAACGCTTCAAAGGTATGTTTGACTTCGATTTCTGTTAAAAATCCTACTGTACCCATATTTATTCCGAATATTGGAATTTCATCATTCATCTTGTTGTGTGCCCTTAAAAGGGTTCCATCTCCTCCTAGAATTATTGCCATGTCGCAATCGAAATCGAAAAGGTTTTGTGAAATTTTTTCATAATCAATGTTAAAGTCTATCTCATCCAATTCGTCGGCAATTTCAGGATAATTCTCTTTTGTTTCCTGAATGATTTCTTCGAGTCTAGGATTTTGCCTTAATTCAATTAATTTATGGGCCAGTTCCTTTTCAACTTCCACTTCACGGCCGTTGGTGAAGATGTAATCGATTATTTTTGCGGCCAGTAATATTGGAGTTTCCTGGTCGATTCTTGAGATTACTCCAATTTTGCCTATGATTTCAGCCTGATTATCATTCAATATGTCAATGATTTGTTTGTGCATTATTTTATTGTTTGCAGCAACCACGATTGTTTTTTCATATATACTCAATACGTTGTTGAGTTTTTGGCCGTATTTGTCGGTAATGATTCCTCCGGCTTCTTCGAGTATCAGCTTTCCGGCTGCAATATCGATGATTCTGCTGCCTCTTAAATCAAGAAATGCATCATATTTTCCGCTTGCAACATATGAAAGTTCCAAAACGACACTTCCAAGCACTCTCATACGGCGTGCGCTGTCAACAAGTTTGGATGCTTCTGATGTTCCGGATTTTGTAAATCCTCCAAGGGTCATTTGGTTGATTTTTATCACGTCACTTGGACGGACTGCCTCATTGTTTAAACTACATCCTTTTCCTTTTTCAGCCTCAAAGAAATTACCGTTGGCCAAGTTATATAGGAAACCTAATTCCACATCGTTTATTGTTGATACACGACCTTGATTCACGTCAGCTATAGCTATAGAAATTGCATAAGCGGGAATTTCTTTTATTGCATTGTTTGTTCCGTCTACAGGATCGATTAAAAAGATGAATTTTGGTGTTTTTTCTTCAGTTAAATCTGTGCGTCTTAACTCCTGAAGTAAGTTAATGCTTCTTTTTGTTCCTTTTCCTAATTTTAACTCTCCAATTTCTTCACTGACTAAATATGAATAAACATCAGCATTTTTCAATATGTTGATTATTTTTTCTTCAGCCACTTGGTCGATAAAAGATGTTGGTGTACCGTCTGCTCCTGTTTTTACTTCTGTGCCTGCCAAATCGGTTCCGGCATATTCCCTTACAGCGGGACCGACTTGTCTGATAATCTTGTTTGCTAAGCGTCTTGCGATTTTTCTTGTTTCTTTATCCATATTATTCCTCAATAATGTTGTCAGTCAAATAAACAACTGAAGATACTGCAGATGCTATCTCTTTAACTTTAGTTGTTGAGTATTCAATGTGGAATTCTTTAATTTCCACATTACGTTTTTTCATCATGTACTTGACCATATTTTTAGCTTCTTCAAGTAACTCGTCGTTATTTTTGTTAATTCCTGATGTTTCAACTACACAACCTAATTCATCTCCAATAGCTAAAGCCACCACTGCGGTAATTTCATCTCCGGGATTGTCTGAAGTGACTTCTGACAAAACACAGTTTACCATGGAACCAGGTTTGAGTTTAGGCAATTTTTCTATTTTAGCATTTCCTGCAAGCATACTAGAAACTTTTATAAGGTTCACATCTCCAATTCCTGCGTCACTTAGTGCATTGTCGAATGCATTAAGTTTGGTTGGACCTTCATCTTTTCCAGATACTATTGCTATTCTCATTATATCACTTATTTTTTAATATGTACTTTAACCTATTTAATATTATAATTGAACGAATACTTTATATAAAATGGAAAAGATAGTTTATAGTAATCTAATAATATTCCTTATTATAAGATTAAAAACCGGTTTTTATATAAAATGGAGGAAAATTAATGTCAACAAAAGTTGTAGAAATAAAAACATTAAAAGTTGGAAAATATATTGTTTTAGGCGGAGAAGCTTGTAAAATCATTAGTTACACTACTTCATCCCCTGGTAAACACGGAGCTGCAAAAGCAAGAATTGAAGCAGTTGGTGTTTTCGATAATCAAAAAAGAAGTCTTGTTAAACCTGTAGATAACAAAGTGGATATTCCTATCATCGATAAAAGATTAGGACAAGTTATTTCAATCCAAGGTGACAATGTTCAAATTATGGATATGGAAAACTATGACACCATCGACTTACCAATGCCTGAAGACTTAAAAGATGAAATCACTGAAGGAAGAGAAGTCGAATACATTGTTGCTATGGGAAATATGAAAATAATGAGAACTAGAGGATCATAAGTTCTCTTATTTATTTTCCTTTTTTTAGATTTATTATGCTTTTAAATACTTATGAACCGTGGAAATTTGCATTTTCATCAGATAATGATGATTTAAAAGAAAATTCATTTGGAATAATCGGAGTTCCATTTGATAGTACTACTTCTTATCACTCCGGTGCACGTTTAGGACCAATTGTTGTGCGTGAAGCTTCATTTGGTTTTGAAAAATACAATGCTGTTTTTAATAAGGACTTGACAACTACTTTTTATGATTTTGGGGATGTTAATGTCATTCCGGGAAATTGTGAAAAGACTTGTGAAATAGTTGAAGATACCGTAAATGAACTTTTGGATTTAAATATCAACCCAATCATAATTGGTGGCGAGCATTCCGCTTCTGTCGGAGCCATCAAGGCATTATATGAGAAATATGGCAAGTTAACTGTAATTCATCTTGATGCTCACAGGGACTTGGCATTTGAATTCATAGGTGAGAAATACTCCCATGCAACCGTCATGAGAAGGGCTCATGAAACAGGTGCAGGTCTGGTTCAAATCGGCATCAGGTCTTCTTCTGCAGAAGAGGAGGATTTTGTAAAGTCAATGTATAATATTCAAACATTCAAAAATAAGGATGTCCACAAGCATATGGATGCCATTGAGTATTATCTGATTAATATTGACGGTCCGATTTATGTTTCAATAGATATGGATGTTATCGATCCGGCCATTGCTCCAAATGTGGGAAATCCAACCCCTGGAGGATTGTTCATCTCTGAAGTCGAAACAATAATTGAAACATTGTCCCATAAGAATGTTGTGGGTCTGGATGTTGTTGAAACTGCAAGCGATAGGCTTGGGGACAATACTGCTGTTGTTGCGGCTAAAATCATTTATGACTTTTTAACCTTGGTTGAATAATTTTGGTCAATTAAACCTTTTTTGTTTAAAATTTGCTTATAAGACCTTTAAAACTTCAAAAAAAATCATGATAAAAATTATGACACTATCTTATTTTTCATTGAAATAATTATATCTGCTTTAAATTACTTTTTAATCATGCATGTAAAAATTTATAGATAAATTTAATACCAATTTTTTTTAAAAATAATACTATCTCAGAAAAAATAGGTTTTTTCTGAAGAGGTGTTATATGTTGGACAATTTTTTTAAATTTAAGGAAAATGGAACTGATTTTAAAACTGAAATCATAGCAGGTATCACCACATTCCTCGCCATGGCTTACATTTTAGGTGTAAACCCAGTTATTTTAGGTGATGGTGGAATGCCTGTCACCGGAGTGTTCTTTGCAACAGCTGTTGCTTCCGGTGTAGCTAGTATAATTATGGGGCTAGTTGCTAAATACCCAGTCGGATTAGCTCCAGGTATGGGACTGAATGCATTGTTTACATATACAATCATTCTTGGAATGGGAAACACTTGGGAAACTGCACTTGCAGCAGTATTCATATCAAGTATAATCTTTTTAATAATTACCATTTCAGGATTAAGGGAAGCTATCTTAAATGCAATTCCTCTTGACTTGAAATTAGGTATCGGTGCAGCTATCGGATTCTTCTTGGCATTCCTTGGTCTTAAGGGTGCAGGTATTATCGTAGCTGATCCTTCAACTTTCGTTTCAATGGGAGCTCTTTCAACCGCTCCAGCACTTCTTGCAATGATTGGTATCATCATCACATTGATACTATATGTTAAAAAAGTGCCTGCAGCAGTATTCCTCGGTTTAGTGATTACCGCTATCATCGGTGTAATATTCACTGCAGTTGGATACGGTACCGGAGACATGCTTATGCCTGCCGTTCCTGCACAATTCATAACTACCAGTTTTGACTTGTCACTGGTTGCAGGATTTACAAAAGGATTCGGACAACTGTTCTCAAACATTCCAAACCTAATAATGATGCTGTTCTCACTTGTATTCGTAACATTCTTCGATACAACAGGAACATTGATGGCTTTAGGTAGACAATGTGGTTTCATTGACGAAGAAGGTCAGGCTGTTGGAATTGAAAATGCATTCCTCGCTGATGCTGTCGGTGGTATTATCGGTGCAATATTCGGTACAAGTACTGTAACTGCTTATGTTGAAAGTGCAGCAGGTATCGGTATCGGTGGTAAAACCGGATTAACCGCTGTAGTTACAGGTATTCTATTCATATTATCAATATTCTTCGCACCATTGGTACTTGGATTATTCACTTCTCCAGTAACCTGTGCTGCATTAGTAATTGTCGGTATATTGATGATTGCTCAATTGAAAGATGTTGAATGGGATAACATAATCGTTGCAGCTTCAGTTTTCATGACCATTATCATGATGATTTTAACCTACTCCATTTCATTAGGTATCGCTTGGGGATTCGTTGTTTACGCAATCGCAAGCCTAGCAAGTGGAAAAGCAAAAGAGTTAGGTTGGGGAATCTGGTTGATGGTTATCGTATTTGTAATATACCTGTTCTTCGGACTTTAGACTCAAATATTGAGTCTAACTTTTTTTATTTTTTTAAAATCAGTCTTTATAATCTTTTTCTACCTTGTCAAGATAGTATTTGCCCTTGTCGGTGATGCTGTAAAATCTGTATCGTTTGTCTTCCTCATTGAGACATTCCACTAGTTCTGCTTCCTTTAAAGTTTTTAGATATTTTGAAACATGATTACTGTTGTCGTTAATGTCCTTGCTGATTTTTGAAGGTATTTTATCCTCCTTTTCTAAGGATTTGAGCACGTTGATTCTTTTTTTGGAGCGAGCTAGCAGTGAAACGATGCTCATATCGTCTTTTTTACTCATGTTTAAAAATTTAATTTTGGCTATTTAATAGATATCTATATGATATTAGCATGCTAATAGCAATGTTTATATTATGTGTGTAATAAATTAATTATTACACGATATGGAGGTTAATTATGGATAAGAAAATTTTAACTTTGTTGGCAGTATTTATAGTGGCTATTTCAATGGCTAGTGTATGTGCTGCTGAATTAACAAAAGAAAATGACTTTGATGGACTATTTAAAATGAAAATAGCTGAAAATGATAATTTTACTAACATGAGTGATGGACAAGACTATAGTACATTTTTACAGTCTAAAATGGCTTATAAAAATGGTGATGGGAGCATATTTGCATTTGTGTATAATGATAATGTGAATCAATCAATTTTTTATGCTTCACATGATAAGATACAAAATTTTGACACAGATGGAGATTTATCAATAATCAATGCCACCGATGATATGAGTGAAGAATTGGATGGTAATGTTACTGTATTAGCAGGTAAATCTAATGGTGATGATTCATTAACTGTCTTTGTTGGAGGAACTGATGAAAATTTAGTAAAAGAATATGCAAACACTATTGAATTTTAAGGAGTAAGCAATTTTTTGCTTCTCAACTTTTTTTTTAAGGTGATAATATGATTTGTAAAAATTGTGGTTTTGAAATTAAAGATGAAAACATTAAATTTTGTCCGGCATGTGGTGCACCAACATCCCCGGAATCTCAAGTCAATGATCCCAATTTAGTAGTAACTAATGGTAAAAATCCTATTTTAGCTGCAATATTATCTTTTTTTATAGTTGGATTAGGTCAAATCTATTTGGGCTTAACAAAGAAAGGAATAATATTATTTATTGCAGCAGTGGTTTCTGGAATTTTAACATTATTTATAATTGGTTGGATTTTGTGGTTAATTGTATGGGGTTATGCAATCTATGATGCATATAACTCAGCAAATAAAATGAATATGGGAGTTGGTGTACAGGATACAATTGACTTTAATGATTTATAGGATGATTAAATGGTTAAATTTTGCACTGAATGCGGTACTCAATTAGATGATAGTGCTCTTTTCTGTACAAATTGCGGTACAAAAAATGAGTTTCAATTTAATAATAAATCTAATGAGTATCAAAAACATCTTAAAGAAACTGGGAGAAAAAGAGCAAAAATTCCGCGTCTTGGTGGAATTGATGAATTTAGAGAGGATTCGATTGTCATTAAAAAAACAGAAGAGGTCATTCCAATTAATGATATTGAAAACTTTAGTTTGCATCAAAGCAGTCAAAGTTTATGGAGTGATGTAAAAGTTGATTTTGATTATAATGGTCTTCATTATAGAACTCAACAGGCTGGTTCGGATAAGGGCAAATTACAAACTCTTGAAAACAAGATAAAAGCTAAAGACATGCAAAAGTTTGCTGATGCGAATAATTCTAAAAGTAAAGTTGATGAATTGAAGGAATTGAAAGAGTTGTTAGAGGCTGAAATAATCGATGAAGAGGAATTTAAAAAATTAAAAGAGGAAATAATCAACAAGTAATTCTAAATTTATCGTTTAAAACTATTTTACATAATTTGGAGGGGATTCATTTGGAAGAAGAGGATTATGTTAAACGATTAGAAAAGATTATTGATAAGCAAGATGATTTGTTAACTCATTTGGATGCTAAGTTCCAACAACAAGAAGCTCTAAATGAAACTTTGTCAAATCAGAATAAGATTTTAAGAGAGGATATAAAAAAACATAAAGGTCTCTTAATGGATATGAATAAAACTGTGAATCAGCATAAGAATGTTGTTAAAAAATTAAAAAAAGAATTGGAAGACCAACTTAAAATTCAGCAAGACTTGCATAAAGATTATGGCCAAGTCATAAAAGAATTGACTGATGAGTTAGAAGAAGAAAGGGGCAGTGTTAAGTCTAAACCAGGTGATAATGATTCTTCTAATGATGATAAAGTTGAGTTGCCTCCTAAAGAACATGAAAAAGATTATGTTGCTGAAGCATCTGGTTTTGTTTCAGATTTGAAGGAAAAATCCACCAATGTTATTAAAGATTTGGGAAATGAACCTCCAGTTGAAAAAAATCAATTCTGTAAAAATTGCGGAGCTGAACTCAAAGAGGGATTCCTTTTCTGTGATTCTTGTGGTCATAAAATAGATTGAGGTGTCTTCAATGGGTTTTTTTGGAAACATTAAAAATCTAAAAGATCAAGCAATGGGTAATGAAAAGATTCAAAATATTGACCAATTGCAGGGTTTATTTGATGTTATTGATTCACAAGCGGAGAAGGAATTTGAAAAAAACAAGAAAGAAAGGGAATATTTTGAAAGTTTAACTCCTGAACAAAAGATTGAATATAATCGTATTAAAAAAAGAAATAAAAATCTTAAAAGACTTGGAATGTATGGTTTAACAGCTGCAGGGATGGTTACTGGTGTGGGAATCCCAGTAATGATGGCTGCTAATGCTGGGGCAATACTTTCTGATGATAGTTTAACTTTCAGTAAGGAAAAGCATGATGAAAAATTAAAAAAATCAACAAGAAGAAAAGGACAAGTTAACCCAAAAAATACTTCTAAACAAAAGGCTAAACCACGGCAATATTTCACAATAAGTTACGATAATAATGGATATCCTGAAGTAAATACTTTAGTTGATTTCGATCCATATTTATTGCAATTTAGATATGAAGAACTTATAAGGGATGAGTGATAACATGGCAGATGAAGAATATGTAGATTTAGATGGTGATGGTTACAAGGAATCTTATGTTACTGATACTAACGGGGATGGCAATTATGATACTGTCGTAAGTGATGTGGATGGTGACGGAAATCCTGATATGGTCATGATGGACACAACTGGCGATGGTAACATTGACACAGTGGGTTATGATACTGATGGTGACGGCAAGGTTGACTATTCCGAATCCGATACTGATGGTGACGGGTATGCTGATTTTGCGGCTGCTGACACTAACGGTGATGGAAACTTTGATACATACGCATCAGACACAACCGGTGATGGATACATTGACACAGTGGGTTATGATACTGATGGTGACGGCAATATTGATTATGTTGAATCTGATACTGATGGTGACGGATACATTGATTTTGTAGGTGCAGACACAACTGGCGACGGCAATATAGATACTATGGCTTATGATTCCAACGGTGATGGATATATTGATTTCGTAGCGGAAGATACTGATGGTGATGGATATATTGATATCGCTGCTGCTGATACTGATGGTGACGGTTATGCGGATACATATATGGCAGACACCAATGGTGATGGAAATCCTGACACATATGGCTTTGACTATGATGAAGATGGGGAAATTGACGAGTATGGAATTGATGAAGACGGAGATGGAGAAATAGATTATACTGCTGATGAAATTGAGGATGATCCTTTCGTAGACTTCTTTGATGATGATGTATGATGTATTGCAGTTAATTTGTCTATAAATGAAAAAGTTATTTAAAATTCATTTGGAGTTATTATCAAATCAAATTATAATTTTTCAATTTTATGGGCGATTCGATGATATTTCATCATATTATCCAATAAAATCATATTAAGAAGATTTGTTGTTTGATGGATATATGGTAATTGGTTATTTGGTGAAGATATGGATTTTAAACAGTTTAATTAATATAATGGAGTTATTTAATGACAGAATGTTCTAATTGTGGTTTTGATGTTGGGGATAGTAAGTTTTGTCCCAATTGCGGTCAGGAAGTGATTTCTGTTAATGAGATTGCTATTTGTTCTAATTGTGGTTTTGATGTTGGGGATAGTAAGTTTTGCCCTAATTGCGGAACTAAGATTGAGAAAGAAGCTCCAAAGTCTTTTTGTCCGTATTGTGGTTTTGATGTTGGGGATAGTAAGTTTTGCCCTAATTGCGGCGCTAAAAAGGGTAGAGATAATATTGGAGGTGAAGATCAAAGTGATTTGGTAGATAATTTGGTGGAAAAAAGTGACCACATCTCTGGGAGGCTTGCTAATAGGCTTAAGAAAAGCAAATCTGTTGATAAAATTTTTGATAAAACATCTTCAAAGGCTTATGATCTTCAAAAGAAGACTCTTGATAATTCTGCTAATAGGGCTTATTGGGAAAATATTGACCCAAACTTTTTTGTAGTTTATGATTCCATTGAAGATAATGACTTGCAACTGCTTTTCTGGTTAGAAAGATATAATTTAGGTTCTAGTGTTGTTGTTTCTCCAACTATGGGTCTCTCTGATGAAGAAGCTATTAAATTTTATGAAAATCTTTTAAATGAGTTAAAAGAAGAGATTAATCAAGAAAAAATTAATGGAACTTTTGATCTTGAGGAATTCCATAGGAAAAAAATGAAGAAAAGCACTATAGAAAATGTATCATCTATTGGGGTTCCAAAAGTTTTAAGGTCTATGCATAAATTAAACAAAAAGAAATAATCTTTTTCTTTTTTTCACTCATAGCAATACCATTAAATATCACCAAAATATATAATTATTATATTAACTAAAAAATGGAGCATATTGTTATGAATAAAAGAACTATTGACCTTTCAGGCCATATTATTGACTCATTGATGTTAACAAAGACAATGGGCATTATTATGGATAAAGGCGGAGAATTTGATATATTGGAAATTGATGTTGGACGTAAAAAGTCAGATGAAAGTCATGCAAAAATTGAAGTTTCAGCAGATTCTCCCGAATTATTGGAATCTATTTTAGATGAATTGTCTGTACTCGGTGCATCTGTCGATGACATTAAGGAAGTTAATCTGGTTGAAGCACCAAAGGATAAGGTTGCTCCTGAAGGTTTTTATTCATCATCCAATCATACAACTCACATTTTCTATAAAGGGGAATGGATTTTAGTTGAGGATATTGAAATGGACTGTCTGGTCGTTGTTGATGAGGAGGCTAAACGCGCATTTGTAAGACCAATTGCAGATATTAAAAAAGGAGATAAGGTTATTGTAGGTCTTGACGGTGTTAAAGTAACTCCTCCACACAGGTCACGTGATGAACAACAAGTGTTTGAGTTCATGAACAGCGAAGTTTCCTCTGAAAAGCCTTTGATGAATCTCATCAACGGTATTGCTAAGGAAATGAAGGAAATCAAGGCAAAAGGTGGAAAAATTGGTATCGTTGGAGGTCCGGCCATTGTTCACACAGGATCTGGAAAATACCTGGCCGAACTTGTCAAGGAAGGATACATTGACATAATCATGGCGGGTAACGCTTTAGCAACTCACGATATTGAATCCAATCTTTTCGGAACCTCATTGGGTATTGAGGTTGAAACAGGTAAGATTGTAGCTCACGGCCACACTCACCACATGAGGGCAATCAACAGAATCAACAATTCCGGCTCCATTAAAGATGCGGTTGAGGACGGCACATTGACTGGCGGAATAATGTATGAGTGTGTAAAGAATGATGTTCCATATGTTCTTGCAGGTTCAATCCGTGACGACGGTCCTTTGCCTGATGTCATAACAGATACCGCTGAAGCGCAAAAGCTAATGAGACATTACGCTCAGGAAGTCGACATGGTTATCATGATTGCCACTATGCTTCATTCAATTGCAACAGGTAACCTGCTCCCTTCAAGAGTTAAAAGTATATGTGTGGATATCAACCCATCCACCGTTACTAAATTATCCGATAGGGGTAGCGCTCAAGTTGTAGGAATTGTGACTGATATTGGTACATTCTTACCACTTCTTTATAATGCATTAAATGAGGATTAGAAAATGAAATTCACAGCATATATATTGGATGTTTTAACAAATTCCGTTTATCCTGCTCGCATAACCATAGGTGATGGAGTATTTAAGGAAATTGTTCCAATACACGTTACTGAAGAAACAAAAATTGATGTTGAAGGATTGTTGCTTCCAGGTTTCATCGATTCTCATATTCATATTGAAAGTAGCATGCTGACACCTGCTCAATTTGCAAAAATTGCGGTTCGCCATGGTACTACTGCAGTGGTCTGCGATCCTCATGAAATTGCTAATGTGAGTGGTATTGATGGTATTGAATTCATGATTGAAAATTCAAAAACTGTTCCATTTAATTTTTATTTCTCCGCACCTTCATGTGTTCCCGCTACTGGATTTGAAACATCTGGTGCTGTAATCGATTCTACAGATATTGAATATTTGCTTAAAAAGGATGAGGTTGTTGCTTTAGCGGAAATGATGAATTTTCCAGGTGTGCTGAGTGGTGATGAAGAGGTCATTAGAAAATTGGAATTGGCAAGACAATATGGCAAGCCTATTGATGGTCATGCGCCTCTGCTTTCTGGAAAAGAATTGGATAAATACTTAGAACAATATATCATCACAGACCATGAATGCAGTAATTTCGCAGAAGCTATTGAGAAAAAGCAGAAAGGTATGAAAATTATGGTACGTGATGGTTCATCTGCCAAGGATATGGAAGCACTATTTGATTTTACAGAACGTGTCAACCATTGGAAAAATCAGGATAGTTTTGGAATCATACCTACAGAAGTGCTTGAGCGAAGAATTCACTCACCAATATTTGACTTTATAGTCAGTGATGACAAGAACCCTAAGGACCTATTAAAAGGACACTTGGATAAATCAATTAAAAAAGCACATAGCCTCGGTGTTGATATAATAAAAGCTATTGAAATGGTTACAATCAATCCTGCATCCCATTATAAACTTGATGGTGGGGCAATTGTCACCGGAGCAAAAGCGGACTTTGTGATAATCGACAATTTGAATGATTTCAATATTCAAAAAACATACATTTCAGGTGAATGTGTGTTTGATGGGGAAAATGTCCTATTTGATGCACCTCATGTTGAAACCGCCAACAGGATGAATGTTGATGAAAAAACTTCACAAGACTTTGAAGTGTATTATGATGGGGATGAATGTGAAGTAAATGTAATTAAATGCTATAACGGTGATTTATTAACTAAAAAAACAACTGCCACATTAAAATGCTGTGATGGTAAGGTTAAACCCGATATTTATCAGGATGTATTGAAAATTGCAGTTGTTGAACGTTATGGTGGAAATAAAGTGTCCAATGCATTTATTAAAGGCTTTGGTCTTAAAAAAGGAGCTATTGCCTCATCTGTTGCACATGACTCCCACAATATTATTGTTGTTGGATATGATTCAAAAATGATGGCAGAAGCGGTAAACACTATCATAAACAACAAGGGAGGACTTGCTGTTGTGAGTGAAGACTTTGAGGATTCATTATCTTTACCTATTGCAGGTTTAATGACTAATGAGGATGCAGTTGACGTTGCTTCAAAATTAGAAATCTTGCAAAAGATGGCATCTGCTCTGGGATGTAAACTTGACTCTCCATTCATGACAATGGCTTTCATGGCATTACTGGTAATTCCATCACTTAAAATCTCCGATTTGGGATTGTTTGATGGAGATAATTTTGAATTTATTGATGTTATTCGAAACTAAGGTTTGAAACCTTTTTTCATTAACTCTTTTTTTATTTCATTCATTGCCTGGATGTCTTCAGGATAACCTATTTTTCGAACAACCCTGTTAGCTTCACGGAATTTATTTAAGTATTCTTCTTTTTGATTATCATCGACTAGGTCGAAACGTGTAAAATTAGCTAAAGTTTCAACAACATATCCAAATCCTCTATTAAATGCCTTAACATCATTGTTGATGATCAATTCTTTAACTTCGGATTTAATGACAATTGCTTCATTTTTATTTCTTATGGGGTCGCTTTGCTTTACCGCTTCTTTAAAGCTTATAACTTCACATTTGAAATATGCGTCAACACCTTTTATGGAACCATTTTCATCAAAATAATCTAATGGCAAATTTCCAATGGTGGAGAGCATAAACAATTCAGGGTCATGGGTAATATTGACAATGAACTCTTTTTGGGATAATATATTGTCTAAAGTTTTTCCGCCTTTAAAAATTCTGCATATTACTTTATCATTGCCGGAACAAAGGATTCCAATAGGTGATGCATTTTTCATGCCCTGTGAATTATTAGTACTTACAATTGTTTCATATTGTTTTCCTTTTTTCATTCCAATTGTTGATAAATTAACTTCTTTTTTTACCATTTCAAAAAACCTTTTTATATGTTGATTAACAATATATAAATTATAATATTTAATTTTAAGGAGTTTAAGCTTATGAAATATAAAATGTATGATGAGATGATGGAACAACCGGATTCTTTAAGAAAAACTTTTGAAAGTGAAAAGTCCAAAATGGATGAAGTTTCTAGTTTAATTTCAGATGTGGATAAAGTTTATTTAATAGGCTGTGGAAGTTCTATTTCCACTTGTTATAGTGTTAGGGACGCTATCAGAATGTCAAGTACAAATATTGACATTGAAGTTTACACAGGCTATGAATTTTATTACAATAAAAAATTAGTGGAAAATGAAAATTCAATAGCGATTTTCACTTCACAGTCCGGTGAAACCGCTGACACTCTCGCTTCACTTAGAAGGGCAAATGAATTCAATATACATACTGTTTCTATTTCAAATGAACCTGACAGTTCAATGATTAAAGAAGCTAAAACTCCAATTGTCACAAGATGCGAAACAGAAACAGCTATATTGGGTACTAAAACCTACATTACTCAACTTGCATCTTTATATCAAATCTTATTTGCAGCTTCAGATTATGAGGCAAAAGATGAATTGTTGGCGCAACTTGCTGAAATGCCTGATCTTCTTGAAGAATTGTTAAAAACAACAGAATATGACAATAGGCTGCTCGCACAGGACTTTAAAAACGAGGACATCTTCTATTGTTTAGGAAGCGGTCCAAACTTCGGTCTTGCTTATAAGTTGGCAATGACAATGCTTATGGAAGGAGCAATCAAGCATGCTTGTCCTGAATATTCAGCGGAATTCAGACATGGTCTCATTGAAAGGGCTGAAAAGGATGTTCCGATAATATTTTTAAGGTCTGACTTTGAATCTGATGAGATAACAGATAAGGCTATTGACTTTTCAGAAAATCTAAAATTAAAATCAATCATCTATGAATTGAAAGACTATGCTGATGTTGATAAGTTATTGTCTCCATTCGTTCTTGTGATTCCACTTGAATGGTTCGTATATTACTTGGCACATTATAATGGTGAAGATCCTGGTGCTACAAGACACATTGGAAAAGTTAGATATTAATTTTAAGAGTTATTCAACTCTTTTAAACTATTTTTTTAAAAAAAGAGATAAAATGTAGAATGTTTATTCTACATTGACTTTATGTTTTGGTATGATTAATTTTGGAATTGTAACGATTACGATTCCGTTTGAGAATTTTGCAGTGATGTTTTCTAAATCAATGCTGTTTTCAAACCTTACAGTTTTAACACATTTTCCGGATTTAAGGGATGATGCGATTACTTCTGCAGTTTCGTCTTCTTCGAATTCTTCGATGTATGGTTTGAATGTGGTTTCAATGCTGATGTCATTGTCTCCAGCTTCAATTAAAACATCTTCTTTTGAAACGCCTGGCACTGCAGCTTTAATGTAGTAGATGTCTTTGGTTTCTATAAGATCAATGTCTAAGGTTTGCACGGTTGATTTTTTGTAGTCTGTGTATTTTTGATCTGCTGCTTTTTGCATATTTTTGATGTTTTCTTTGAATTCATCTATGCTTTTGTATAGGTCAGTAATTACATTGTCTGCAATGTTTTTGCCTTTTTCTTTTTTCTCTTCGAATTTTTCTTTGCTTTCCGCTTTTTTATCATCGAATTTTTCTTTTCCTTCTTCGACTTTTTCATCAAATTTTTCTTTTTTATCAGAAATTTTAGTTTCAATGGTTTCAGAATCTACCATATTTTCACGCTCCTTATTGATGAATTTCTATAAGTATATATTAGTTACTTTTTGTTAGTATATATACTTTTCTATTAAATTTACTAAAAGTTATTAAAAAGTAATACTATTGAACTTTCCTTTTATTGTATTGGAAGTAGTTTATTTTATTTAATGATTAAAATATCATGGTTATATGACTAATTGAAATCTCATATTGGTTAGAATTAAATAAGATTATTTTTATACATGTTCTTCATTTTTGAAAAACATCCAATTTAAAAAAAGAAGAAGTGAGGATTAGATAATCCTCAAAAATTTTGTGTTTTATCTGTATCTTTTAACATAGCATTTAGCTGTGTTTTTAAGTGTTTTTCCGTTTGCTTTTACCTTGTAG
>Ga0256405_10002042_pt1 | contig 49712 bp, 34 predicted proteins | sample RumenRJG_02DNA_FD_189096 | JGI IMG/M metagenome (GOLD analysis project Ga0256405, IMG submission 189096) | Bovine rumen microbial communities from Lethbridge, Alberta, Canada - RJG_02 | ecosystem: Host-associated > Mammals > Digestive system > Stomach > Rumen | place: Canada: Alberta...
GATAGTTGTTTCGGAGAAAGGAGCCGAGCTCCAGAGTATTAAGGATGCCAGCGGCAAGGAATACCTCTGGCAGGCCGACCCCAAATTCTGGGGACGTCACTCACCAATACTCTTCCCCATCGTATGCTCCGTCAATGGTGAGACCTATCGAGTAGATGGCAAGGAGTATCACCTGCCCCGCCATGGTTTCGCCCGTGATGCAGAGTTCACACTCATTGCCCAGAGTGACAGAAAGGTCACCTTCGCCCTCGAATCGTCAGAGGACACGAAGAAGGTGTATCCCTATGACTTCACCCTCAGCATCAGCTACGTGCTTGATGGTAATCAGATAGGTGTCATCTGGCACGTCCATAACACGGATAAGCAGGAGATTCATTTCCAGATAGGCGGTCATCCAGCTTTCAACGTACCCGAAGGAAAGACCAGTGGCATCATCCGTCTTGACAACCAGGAGCCGATGGACGCTCTGCACAGCTATCCCGACAGTTCGCACTCGATGGACGAGGTGCCTTTCATGGAGGCCGAAGACGGTATTATCGAATTCTCAGAGAACACTTGGCGCAATGACTCTATCAAGATTCATAAGAGTCAGTTGCATCGCGCCGAACTGCTGAATAAGGCGGGAGAGCCAGAGGTGACGGTTAGCTTCAACACGCCAGTCGTGGCTTTTTGGAGCCCCTTTGGCAAACAGGCACCTTTTGTGTGTATCGAACCTTGGTATGGCATTGGCGACCCACGCGGCTTCGATGGTGAGTTCAAAGATAAGCCCCTGATGAATCACTTGCAGCCAGGAGCATCGTTTATGAGTAAATATTCAATAACAATAGGATAAAAAGATGATGAAAAAGATTTTATTTGTATGTCTGAGCCTCCTTCTTTGTTTGAGCAGTGAGGCACAAGAAATGAAAGGGCGTACCTATTTCAATGGTCACATGACAGTAACCCACCTGCTTAGTGAAAAGGAGGGTGAGACCGCTGAACAATGGAAGGAACGCTCTACGGTGATGAACGAAATCTTCTCGATGACGGTGACCATTGATTTTATCAGCAGTCACGACATGCGTATGAAGATGAAAATCGTGATGGACAAAGAGCGTGCCAAGGAATTGGGCGTTAGCTGGGCTAACCGTAAGATGTGGCAGGCTGATCTCGTGCTGAAGACCAAGTTCTACAATTACAAGTCGCGCTACACGGCTTATAACAATATCATCACAATCGAGAATAACGGCTCGAAGATGATTCTCAGTAACGACGGTGAGACGCTGTCTGTGGATGACAGCGATATGAAGGCTACGCTCAAGAGAATCAAGTAAGATTAATAAGCCTCACGATACTTATTCTCATCCTTGTCTTCGAGCATGGAGAGATAACTTTGATAACGGCTCTCGGCGATATAATGTTCGTCGAGAGCTTTTCTTACTGCACAGCCTGGTTCGTGTGTATGGGTGCAGTCAGAGAAGCGACACTGCTTGGAAAACTCAAAAATCTCCTTGAAATAACTCGTCAGTTCCTCTTTCTCCATGTCAAACGTACCGAATCCCTTGATACCCGGAGTGTCAATAAGAAATGAGGAATGAGAAGTGAGAAGTGAGGAATCACCGGCCAGTGGAATCATTTCCGAGAAGGTGGTGGTGTGCATACCCGTCTGGTGAGCTTCACTGATGTCGGCTACCCGCTGGTTGGCATGTGGCGCCAAGCGGTTAATCAATGTTGACTTGCCCACACCGCTATTGCCGCTTAACAGGGTGATTTTACCTTCTAACAGCGGACGTAGTTTCTCTACGCCATCGCCCTCGGTGGCGGATATCTCGTGACATTCATAACCGATGGTCTCGTAGAGGTTGACCATCATTTTCTGATAATGGCGCTCTTCGTCCGTCAATAGGTCGGTTTTGTTGAATGCGATGACTACGGGAATGCGATAAGCCTCGGCTGAAGCCAGGAAACGGTCGATGAACGTTGTGGATGTCTCAGGTTTTACCACCGTCACAATCAGCAATGCCTGATCGACATTTGCAGCCAAGATATGACTCTGTTTCGAGAGATTGATGCTCTTGCGGATAATGTAGTTACGGCGGTCTTCAATCTCAGTGATAAAAGCTGTCGGCTGCTGGTTGTTGGCAGTCGGCTGCGTCACAATCTCCACCCTGTCACCTACAGCAACGGGATTGGTACTTCGGATGCCGCGCAATCGGAAGTTACCCTTTATCTTACAATCGACAGTCAGTCCATCGTCCGTCAGGACGGTGTACCAACTGCCGGTATTCTTAATGACGAGTCCTTTCATTTAGACTGTCATAATCTCCTTGTTCTTAGCCTCCATCAAGGCATCGAGCTTCTTGATATACTTATCGTGAACCTTCTGCAGTTCCAGTTCGGCATCTTTCTCGTTATCCTCAGAGAGACCGTCCTTGATGGCTTTCTTCAGTTTTTCCTTAATGTCAGCACGCACATTGCGCACCTCTACTTTGGCCTTTTCTGCTATTTTGTTGCACTGCTTTACCAGGTCGCGACGGCGCTCTTCGGTGGGCTGGGGAATACCCAGGCGGATAATCTCACCGTTGTTCTCGGGAGTAATACCTACATCCGAGTCCATGATGGCCTTCTCGATGTCGCGAATCTGCTTCCTGTCCCAAGGCTTGATGGCAATGGTACGGGCATCGGGGGTCGAGATGTTAGCAACTTGGTTCAAAGGAACTTTCGAACCGTATGACTCTACACGCACGCCATCCAGAATGGCTACGTTGGCACGGCCGGCACGAACGCGACTCAGTTCCTCTTCCAGGAACATGGCTGCCATCTCCATGCGCTCTTCAGCCGAAGCTAAGGTCTGTTTTACGTCTATCATAATATAAATGTATTAATATCTTTCTGCAAAAGTAATAAAAATAATCGCATACACCAAACTTTCTGTTGATTTGTTTGTTGTTTGATGCCATAATTACATCTGACACCCCTTATTCAGCCGTTCTGCCAGTTCGTAGGCCATGCGGCTGTTGTGGTAGGGACAGTTCCAGTCGCTCACCTTGGGCTCGCGATTGGGGGTGCCGTCCGTATTCAGTCCCTTATACCAGCCTCCGTTCTTCGAGTCGATGAAGTGAGCCTTCACGTAGTCCCACGTATGCTGTGCCGCCTCGAAATAATTTTTGTTCCCTGTCAGTTGCCATGCATTAATGGCTCCGATAATGGTTTCACACTGTGGCCACCACGACATCCTCGGACTGAATTTTCCATGCTCTTTTTCATAGCGCATGGCACCATTGCTGTCCAATCCCTCCTTCAGAGCCGTCTCCGTCATTGCGATGGCTTGCGCTTCCACCTGCGCCTTCAACTGGCTGTCGCCCAAGGCGTTGGCAGCCTCGCACATCAGCCAGGCAGTCTCGATGTCGTGTCCATACGAGTCCACTTCACCAATCGGGTTCCAGTCTTCATCGCAGAAAACGTTCAGATGTTTCCTTTCGGGTGCATAGAGTTTGGTGGTGAGCAGGTGAAGCAACTCTCTCAGATTCGCCTCCAGTTCCTTGTTCTTCCACACTTGGTAGAGTGTGGTGTAGGCTTCCAGCACGTGTATATGGGTGTTCATCGTCTTGGCAGCATCTGCCTGCCCGTCCACTCCACGCATATTGCTCTTGGTGTAGTCGCGCCCGAACGATTCGATATAGCCCAGTTTTGCCTTGTCGTGTACCTTGCTTTCCAGTGTCTTATACAGACTGATGGCTGTCTGCAGACTCTGTTTGCAGCCTGTCGAACGGAAGTGTTCTGCCAATCCGTAAATGCCAAAGGCACAGGCGTATGTCTGTTTAGTGGCATCCTTCATATTGCCATCGCAGTCAACAGTCCAAAAGACACCTCCGAACTTCCGGTCAATGAAGTGATTGCAATAGTAATCGGCAGCACGGTCGGCTATCTGTCGGTAAGCGTCCAGTCCGTAATGGCGATAAGCCTTCGAGAAAGTCCACAGAATGCGCGCATTGAGTACAGAGCCCTTGTCTGCCTTTCTGATGGGAGTTCCGTCGTTGAGCACGATGCCATAGAACCCGCCGTCGGGATCGACAGTCTTGTTCATCCAGAAGGGTAGGATGTTGTCCGTCAGATTCTGAGTGGTCTCTATGCGCAGCCGTTCAGTCTCTTGGGCAGATTGTGCCCGCATGGTTGTTAAAGTCAGCATCATTGCCACTAACCATGTAGCTCTCTTTGTTATACCATTTGCTTTCATTGTGTTGATCTTTCTTGATCGTTTCGGTTCTTATTTCCATGCAAATATACAAATAAATCCTTAATTACCATACGAAATAAAAGTTTTTTCAGTTCTTCGCTTGCAAGTTGTATGAGGATTTTGTATCTTTGTCGCAAATTGGCTGAGGGAGTTGGGTGGCATGATCACTTCGTCAGCCGACAGAATATGGCTGAACGGAAAATCATACATATCGATATGGATGCGTTCTTCGCTTCTGTTGAGCAGCGTGACCATCCGGAATTGCGGGGCATCCCTCTGGCTGTGGGCTACGACGGACCGCGGGGGGTGGTGGCTACTGCCTCCTACGAAGCCCGCCGGTTTGGCATCCATTCCGCCATGCCCATGATGCGGGCAAAACGGCTCTGTCCCCATCTGACCATTGTGGGCGGCAGCTATGCGCGCTATAAAGAGGTGTCGCATCAGGTGCATCAGATATTCCACGACTATACCGACCTCATCGAACCCATATCGCTGGATGAGGCTTTCCTCGATGTCACTGAGAATAAAAAGAACATCTCGCTGGCTGTTGACATAGCCAAGGAGATTCGTCAGCGCATCCGTCAGGAACTCCAACTGACGGCATCTGCCGGTGTTTCCTATAATAAGCTGTTGGCTAAGATTGCCTCAGATTGGCGCAAACCCGACGGTCTCACTACCATACACCCCGACCGGGCACTTGATTTCATAGCCAATCTGAAAGTCGAGAAGCTGTGGGGTGTCGGACCGCGCACAGCCGAACGCATGCATTATATGGGCATCTTCACTGGCGGCGACCTGCGAAAAGTTCCTTTGCAGCACCTCCAGTCGGTGTTTGGAAAGATGGGGCGCGTCTATTACGATTTTGCCCGAGGCATCGACTTGCGTCCTGTTGAGACAGAGTGGGTGAGGAAGTCAGTGGGTTGCGAACGCACTTTCCTGACTGACATCTATAAGTCTTCAGCCATTCTTATCGAACTCTATCATCTTTGTGAAGAGTTGGAACATCGTATCAGTAAGAGCGATTTCGAAGGGCGCACCCTGACGCTGAAGGTCAAGTTCAGTGATTTCAACCAGATTACGCGTTCCGTCACTCAGCAACGCATCCTTACCTCCCGAACAGATATATTGCCCTTAGCCAAGCGCCTGTTGCTGGAGGTGCAGTACAATACAGACCATCCCATCCGACTTATGGGGCTCTCCGTCAGCAACCCTACTCAGGAGGCTGAAGCCCATCGTGCCGAATGGGTAGAAGGTTTTCTGGAATTTTCTGATTGAAACCGTGTTATTTCTTGATGAGCGATGCCACCCACAGAATGGCAACAGCACCAACGATGGCTGTACCGAGCTGTCCCAGTACACCGCCCCATGTGATGCCCAACTGGTCAAAGAGCCAGCCGCCCAGCAATCCGCCAAACAAACCCAGTACGAGGTTCATAATGAATCCCATACCGCCACCTTTCATCAACTTGCCAGCCACGAATCCGGCCAGACAACCTATAATGATTGAACCAATCAGTCCCATAGTCTAAATAGTTTATTGATTATATAACAGGTGCAAAGGTACGATTAAGTGAGCACAAAACAAAGAAATCTTTGGCTTTTCTCTCAATTTTTCGTAACTTTGCAGCGATATAGGTCAAATATAATATTAAAAATTATGAATAAAGACAAGCAATTTGTAATTACCATCAACCGCGAAGTGGGGTCTGGTGGTCGTACCGTAGGACGTTTACTGGCCGAACGGTTGAAAGTGAAGTATTATGATAAGGCGCTCGTTGCTGGGTTGACTGAGAAATTCGGACTGTCAATCGAAGAAATAGAGCGTATCAAGGCACGGAAGAAAACTTGGTGGAACGAGTTTAATACCTACTATACCGTCCTCATCAATAGTGCTCAAGCTCCCATGGAAGACGAAGTGAAGCTGACCACCGCCTCGATGTTTGAGACGGAGAAGGCCATCCTGCAGGAACTGGCACGGGAGGAATCGTGTGTGGTGGCAGGACGTTCCGGTTTCCTTGTATTCCGTGACTGGCCCAACAGTCTGCACATTTTTGTTCAGGCGTCCAAGAAGCATCGTGTCGATAGACTGATGAAGAAACGTGGCATCAGCGAACAGCAGGCTCTTGATGTCATTAAGGAGATGGATGAAAGTCGTGAGACATATATTCAGAAGTATGACGACACCTCGCGTTATGACACGCGCAACTATCAGCTCGTGCTCTCGATGGACAACATGACTCCCGAAGCCGCCGTTGAAGTCATCATGGCATATATCAGTCAGATGAACGGCTGATTGACACACGGCATTTGAGGTACTGATTTTTTTGAGTATAGTAAAAAAATATTGGAGTGCATTGCAAAAATTGCCAGAGCGCACTCCAATAATTTTGTCTAAGTTAAAGAATTTATCTCATCACGCAGCGGTTGGATTACATCATTGCGGCGAGGAAGTTCTCGTAGCCCAGCTTCTCGATATAGTTCAGATACTGAGTACCTCAATCAGATGGTCGAGGGTGGGAATCATGGTTGCGAACTCCTCGTCTGTCATTCCCTTCTTGTGCAGTACGTCCGCCATGCAGTCGGGGATAATAGCCGCCTGCTGTTGCAGGGCGCGACCATGTTCGGGCAGAGTTACAATCGTCTGACGGGCATCATCCTTGCTCTTCTTGCGGGTCACCATCTTCATCGCCTCCATGCGTTTGACGAGTGGTGTGAGCGTGTTGCTCTCCAGGTAGAGCCGATGCGAGATGGCATTGAGGGGCAGACCGTCCTGCTCCCAGAGCACCATCAGTACCAGATTTCTGGCATGACAAGCAAGTCTGCTTTTATCAAAGCACGAATCTTTAGCGAGCCATTCCATGTGGTAACTTTCGACAAGAGTCTGCATGAGTATTATACCAAGTTAAGCGACTTCCATGCTCAATTCCGTATGGTAGGTAACAACTACAACCAAACTTTGAAAGAGTTGAAATAATATTTCTCAGAACGCAGGGCAATGGCACTTGTATGCAAGTTGGAGAAGTACATGATGAAGTTGGTACAGATAATGAGCAAAGTGACGGAGTTGACAAATGAGTATAAAGAACGTGTAAATAGCAAGAAGATTGAAGATAAAAGCAATTTTTCTACTCAACATCACTAGAATTTTGCTCAAACAACACTGAACTTGTGAAATTTTGTGTATATTTGTAGCCAAATTATTAGAATACAAATGGAGCGTAAAAGAATTAACCGCCGATGATTTACTTTGGACAGAAGAAGAATAGTGTTTTAGATATTTAACTATGGCAAAATATTACGATACTACTAAAAGCCCGATATTAAATAATCCATACGAGGAACCACGTTTGTATTATGATACGGACATGGATGGAAATTTGGACTACTCCCACATCATAGAGGGACGCCGACCATTTACGACCTCTATTGATATTGTGCCTAAACACCATGAACAGATGCAGCTGTTCGGCGGCTCCGATTTTGAAAGTACAGATGCCAATGCTGCATTTATCAATGAGATTCGTGCGCAGGTAAAGCAATGGCGTGATAGCAATTATAATGGTGTAACACGCATCACCCGGGAACTTCTGAATTATTGGTTTAAGAATCCCGAACGTCAGTGGCACCTTCAGCTATTCTTCTGTCAGCGTGAAGCTATTGAAACGGCTATCTATCTTAACGAAGTAGCAGACCTTGACCCCAATATCGGACGCGACTTGTTGCGCCAGCTAAATGAAAGATTGGCGACAGTATCAGATGACCCACAATTCGTACTGCCTCGTACTGCCTTTAAAATGGCTACGGGCACGGGGAAGACGGTTGTGATGGCTATGATTATCCTGTATAATTATTTGAACAGAAAGGACAATATACAAGATACACGCTTTGCGGATAACTTTCTGATAGTAGCACCTGGCATTACCATTCGCGACAGGTTGAGTGTGCTCTATTTGGATAATAGCAATAAGGCAAGATATGAAATGAACGACTACTACCATAAGCGGGATTTGATTCCACGTCATTTCGAACCGTTATTGGGTGGTCTGAATGCTTCCATTACGATTATCAATTATCAGCACTTGGAGCCAAAAGTGCTTTCCGGGAAACATACATCTCCTCTTGACGGCAAATTGCAGTACGTGGACGGAGAGCAGAAAAGACAGACGGGTAAGGAAGATTATAGCATCATGTTGTCGCGCATTCTTCACAAAGGAGCCAAAGGCAAGCGTATGCTTATTATCAACGACGAAGCCCATCATTGCTATCTGCCCAAAAATAATAATACGAAAGGAAAGAAAGACGAAGAAACCGCTGAAGGTGAAGCCGAGAACCAAAATGCAATGGTTTGGTATGAAGGTTTACGACAGATGAAACTCTGTGGTTATAAGATACAGCATGTCTACGACTTGTCAGCTACGCCCTATTATTTGAAAGGCTCTGGCTATGAGGCTTATTCGCTTTTCCCATGGGTAGTGAGCGATTTCGGTTTGGTTGATGCTATTGAAAGTGGGTTGGTGAAGATACCATTCCTGCCTTCGTTTGACAATACTCACGATTTGGAAGAGCCAAAGTTCCGCAACATATATAAACACGTGAGTGGAGAACTCTCCAAAATGGGTGTGCGGACAGCCAAGAAGAAAGCTAAAGAAGATGGGAAACAAGATGATAAGCGAGAGGCACAGCCAAACCTGCCCACACTGGTCAATACGGCTTTAGAACAGTTTACCAAAGACTACGAGAAATATGAGCAAGGCGTTAGAACCGAGGGTGAAGAAAAGATCAATCTCTATACAACACCGCCAGTGTTCATCGTCGTCTGCAACAACACCATGGTTTCCCGTGAAGTATTCAAGTATATTGCAGGATACGAAACCATTAATGAACAAGGAGAAACCATTTACGTGAAAGGACATTTCCCCGTGTTCAGCAACTATGACGAAAACAATTTTCCTAAGGGCAAGGCTCCGACACTTTTGATTGACAGTAATGCTATTGACGAAGCATCACTGGTCATCACCGACGAATTCAAGAAACTCTATGCATCTGAGATTGAGAATTTCAAAAAAGACTATGCTGTTCTTCACGGTTCAGGCAGTGCTGACCAATTGACAGATGCCGAGATTCTGCGTGAAGTAGTGAATAGTGTAGGTAAGCCTGATACGCTTGGAGCGCATATCCGCTGTGTTGTCAGTGTGTCGATGCTGACGGAAGGCTGGGATGCAAATACAGTCACTCACGTCATGGGTATCCGTGCCTTTGGCTCACAGCTGCTTTGTGAACAGGTGGTAGGTCGGGCCCTACGCCGCCGCAGTTATGATTTGACGGCATACGATTTGGATGGAAATGAGCTTGACCCGAAGGTTGCCGCCAAGAGAAGCAAGAAAAATGTAGTTTACAAATTCCCGCCCGAATATGCCCACATCATTGGTGTGCCTTTCAAAACCTTCAAAGGTGGTAAGGGTGGCGTGCCTCGTCCGCCTAAGCCCAAGACGGTGATTAAGGCACTGAAGGAGCGATGTGAACTGGAGATTCGTTTCCCCAACATCGTGGGTTATCGTAGCGAAACACCTGACGGTGAAATTCGGGCAGACTATCAGAATGTGCCAAAGTTTGTTATCAACTTCAACGAGATTCCTACAAAGACCGTTCTGCAAAGTGCCATAGCCCCGACACTCCAAATTATGGCAGTGGAATATGACGACTTGCGCGATGCTCAGGTCATCTATTATCTCACTTGGCAACTCATTCGCAATTACTACACCGACCGCGACGGCGGTCAGCAGTTTCAGCGGTTTGCACCATTGAAGAGGATTGTACAACAGTGGTATGACGAACAGATAGAAGTAGTGGGAGGCGATGAAGAGCCTGAAGAAATGAAACGTCTGGTCATTCTTTGGCAGCAGTCCAAGATATTGAGCAGCATTTATGAGGGCATCCGTCAGGCTAACCGGCAAGAAGAACGTATTACGGCCATCTTGAATTACTACAATCCTGAAGGCTCTACTGCTCATGTGTTTGGCGCCACCACCAAGCCCGTCTGGCCTACCACTAAGAGCCATGTCAACTATGTAGTGGCCGACACGCAGTCGTGGGAACAGATTGCAGCTAAGACGTTAGAGGAAATTTCAGAAGTCGTCAGCTACGTCAAGAACCATTTCCTGGGTTTCCAGATTCCCTATATGGTGGGAACTGAGGAACACCAGTATATGCCCGACTTCATAGCCCATGTCAAAACAACGAGAGGTGAGCAGGTCAACTTGGTTATCGAGATATCCGGTTTCAGCGATGACCGTACAGGACATAAAGATGCCAAGCGCCACTATACGCTCGACTACTGGCTGCCTGCAGCCAATAATCTCGGGCAGTATGGCCGATGGGCTTTTGTCGAGGTCTCAGATATCGATAATATTAAACGAACACTTATCCATAAAATTCAAGAACTCTAAATATGAGCCAGAAAGAAGCATTACAACTGTTTGAGGAGCGCAAAGTGCGCACAGTATGGGACGATCAGAAAGAAAAATGGTACTTCTCCATAGTTGATGTGGTGTCAGTATTAACAGATAGTGATTATCAAACTGCGAGAAAGTACTGGAAAGTCTTAAAGGGATGCCTTTCCAAAGAAGGAAATGAAACGGTAACAAACTGTTACCAGTTGAAAATGAAAGCGTCAGATGGCAAGATGCGCCTGACGGATGTTGCTGACACTGAGCAACTTTTCCGACTTATCCAGTCCATCCCTTCACCTAAAGCTAAGCCTTTCAAGCAATGGATGGCTCAGGTGCCCAGCCAGCGCATTGACCAGATGCAAGACCCAGAACTGAGTATCGACCAAGGCCAGCGACTATCTGTTGCCTGAAAAAGATCAAGAAGAACAATTAAAAGAGCAAATTATGAGCAGCAAACCATACGACCCAAAGCACCCTGTCTCGCATATAGAGCATCAGCAGGAGAAACGTGCCAGCATCCCTACCACTGAGCGACAGGGAGAGGAAAGTGCCATCGTTGACGGTGAACCGCAACAGTCAGAGTACGACATATTCCGTCATGAGTTCCGTCGCGGCAATGACCCCGAACTCTATTGGCTCAACAAATATCGCAACGACAATGAGGACACGCAACATCCGTCACTGAAGACTGACATTCGCAGTCTCTATGTGCACGAAGACATTAATCCCGAACAGCTGATTAACCGCCTGTATCGGGTGCGAGATGAAAAAGCTGTTGGGTTTGAGAACCAGACGGAGCTCTTCGAAGAGATGTTCCGTGAGCAGGACGAAGAGGACGAACTGGAGCGTGTGGCAAGCTATTATCAGCACAACGAGAACTGGAAGAATCGTCTCATCTTGGGCGACTCCTTACTGGTGATGAACTCGCTGCTGAACCGTGAAGGGATGCGCGGACAGGTGCAATGTGTCTATATCGACCCGCCTTACGGTATTAAGTTTGGTGGTAACTGGCAGATGCGCATCAACAGTACCAACGTGAAAGAAAACGATGGCGGCATCTCTGGCGAACCAGAGACAATCAAGGCTTATCGTGACACATGGGAGTTGGGCATCAACAGCTATCTTTCTTATCTTCGCGACCGTCTTGTGATGGCTCGTGAACTGCTCACGGAAAGTGGCTCTTGCTTTGTACAAATATCCGATGAGAACGTGCATCTGGTTCGCAATTTAATGGATGAAGTATTTGGAAGTGAGAATTTTGTGAGTCAAATAGTATTTACTAAAACATCAGGTTTTACTTCAAAGACAATTGGTAATGTAGCAGATTTCATAATTTGGTATGCTAAGAGTATAGAGAAAATCAAGTATAGACCACTATTTCACAAGAAAGATTTTACAGAAGATGCTCATTATAACCAAGTTGAACTTCCTGATGGTTCAATTCGAGCATTAACAAGTGAAGAAAATGAAAAGAAAATCTCCCTACCAATTGGAGCAAAGGTCTTTAGAGTTGGAGATTTGTCATCTCAAGGTAGTGCTTCTGAAGAACAACCATTCGAATTTGAAGGTCAAGTATATTACCCTCCAAGGGGAAGGCATTGGTCTGTAACAGAAAAAGGATTGAGGCGTTTGAGAGAATTGGGAAGAATTGTTAAAACTGATAATAACTTGCAATATAAACGGTATTTTGACGATTTCCCATACGTTGAAGAGAATAATATTTGGAATGATGTGCATGGAATACAAAGTCGTAAAGATCCCAAGGTATATGTTGTCCAGACTTCAACAAAAGCAATACAACGTTGCATTTTGATGTCAACTGATCCAGGAGATTTAGTGCTGGATCCTACTTGTGGGAGCGGTACAACAGCTTTCGTTTCAGAACAATGGGGAAGAAGATGGATAACTATTGACACTAGCAGAATAGCTCTAAATATAGCCAAAAGGAGATTGATGATAGCATTGTTTCCATATTATCAGCCTTTTGATAGTTCAGAAAAAGAAAATATAAGACTCGGTTTCAAATATACAACTGTAACTAGAATAACGCAAAAGGGGCTTGCTTATGACGAAGGGATGATATGCGAATGCCTCTACGACCAGCCAGAGATTGACAAGAAGCGCATCCGTGTCAGCGGTCCCTTTACGGTGGAAACCTTGCAGAACTACAACGTGAAATCGCCGGAGTCGCTGGTAGAGCGGAAAAACGAAACCGAGGACAACCAGCAGTTTGTGGAGCGCATCTTCAGTAACCTGCGGGCCAATGGCATCCGCAACGGGCAGAAAGGTCATGCTGCCTTATTCCATGGTTTGCAACCTGTTGCCAATCCCTATCTGAATGCCCGTGGCTACTATAAAGACGAGCAGGGCAACGAAGTGCTGGCCTACCTGATGATTGGTCCGAAGTTTGGCACTGTCAGCAAGCAGTCGGTCAATATGGCTATCCGTGAGTTTCGGCAGAAGTTGAACGAAGGAGCCTCCACCTTATATATATTAGGCTTCTCATTCGAGGATGACATCAAAAACGAAGACATCAAAGACTATAATCTCGGCACCTTCCATGTGGTCAAAGTACGCATGAACGACGACCTGTTGCAAGACGGCCTTTTGAAGAAAGACAAAACTGCCGGCTCATTCATCATCATCGGTGAGCCTGACATCCGTTTAGTGCGCGACGATGACGACACCTGTCACGTTGAGATACAGGGTATGGACATGTACGACCCCATCCAAGACCGGGTGGCTGAACGCAACGTGGCCGACATAGCCTATTGGGAACTGGACGACCGCTACAGTGGTACGGAATTCGTCGTGCGCTCTATCCATTTCTGCGGTGGTGACAAGAAGGAGTTCAACGCATGGAAGAAAGGCTTGCAGAGCGTTGCGCCCAGACAAATCAAGAGGGATATAGGGCGCACCCTCCGCATGGAATTCCCCGAAGAAGTCTGGGACACCCTCTACGACTTCCGTTCTGCTCCCATCAAATATGAGAAGGGCCGCAAACTTGCCGTCCGTGTCATTTCCCAGTTCGGTGAAGAAAGCACAAAGGTCATAACGCTGGATTAACTATACAGAGTTACTGGTTAACTCTCATGAGTTAGTGGGTAACTATAATACACTTAATGGGTAACTCGAAAAGAGATGTTTTTTATAAAGCAAGAATTATGGCAGGAGTAAACAAATTTATAAGTTCTACATGCTATGACTTGTCGCAAGTCAGGCCAGATTTGCGTGACTTCATATCTGGCTTAGGGCATACCCCGATGATGTCAGAACAAAAGTCCGAAATAATTGATTAACTTTGCAAACGAAATATGAAAAAAGTAGAACAGGCTGAAGGTGCAACAAGCCTCATGAAATATAAGGAAGAGTTTGAAACTGTTTGCAGCATCATTGCAACTCATCGGAAGAGGGTTATACGTGTTGTTAACAACGAGTCATTGTTAATGGTGTGGGAAGTTGGAGGATATGTCTCGCACAAACTAAAGACATCTGCATGGGGTGATGGAGTCGTCAGACAATTATCTGATTATATACGGACAAAATATCCGGCAGCAAGAGGCTGGAGTTATCGTACACTATATAAAATGGTTCAATTGTACGATACCTACACCACCGCATCTTTCTCTGCATTGATAGAAAAAACGGATATGACGAAGTATGGTGATATCGTGCCATTTGAAACGGCACAAATTGATGGAAAACTAATTGTGCCATTCGAAATGGCACAAATTCCGAACGTGCTATTTGCAACAGGCTGGACGAATCACCAGATAATTTTGAACAGATGCAAATCTGACACGGAACGCCTATTCTATATGCTTTATGCAGGGAAGGAGCATCTGGAGAACAAAGAACTTCTGCGAACAATAAAAACCGACACGATTAATTCGTTGCTTGGCGGAAAGGATGTGCAATCGGAGGTGATGACTAAGACTTATCCGACCTCACCGCTTCTTTTCAAGGACAAAGTGTATCTTGAAATGCTGGGACTTCCTTTAGAGTACAAGGAATCGAAACTAAGGAAAGAGATTATTGCTCACATGAAGGATTTTATCTTGGAGATGGGCAAGGACTTCTTGTTTATAGACGATGAACACCGAGTGACGGTTGGCAGCAAAACGTTTAAGGTGGATTTGCTGTTTTATCACAGGTTACTGCAATGTATGATTGCCATTGAGTTGAAGACTACCGAATTCCATCCAAAGGATTTAGGGCAGTTGGAGTTCTATTTAGAGGCTTTGGATCAAGAAGAACGACGCTCGAATGAGAACCCAAGCATTGGCATCATTCTCTGCAAAGAGGCTGACATGGAAGTTGTACGCTATGCTCTGAATCGCAGCATGTCGCCTACGATGGTGGCTCTATATAAAGAGCAGTTACAGGTTGGTAGTGTTATTCAGCGTAGCCTTGTTGAGTTTTGTAAGTTCCTAAAAAGAAAATGACGTGAGCAAGGTATTGATTCATTTATGGTAATCAGTTGAAGTGACTATGCATTCAACTGTGGATGGCACTCAAGGCGGCACTCAAGGCGGCACTCAAGGCGGCACTCAAGGTGATACCCAAGGTGATACTCAAGATGATACTCAAGGTAATGCACTTGATATGGTACAAAAGCATGAAAAAATTGACAAGGATATTGCTTCACGTCTGCGCAAACTGCATCTTGTAGAGGGGCGTTATCCAAAGCTGTTCCTATCTGCTTATACCGCCAAGACTGTCGATGACAAGGAATTAAAGACGGAGTATATTCGGAACAAAAGTTTCAATGACCTCCATTTCAAAGACATGATAATTCAGTATCTGCGCTCATTTGGCGGAGCCACAAGAGCAGAACTTAATACGCTGTTGCAATCCAAATTGTCTGATGTGCTCACAGAAGAACAAAAGATAAGGAAGATTGGTAATATGCTGTCTGCACTGAAGAAACAGGGAGTTATTAAACTAACAGAAAAGAAGAAGTGGGTTTTAGTCGAACTTTAGTCGAACTTTTAGTCGAAGTTCAGTCGAACTAATGACAGCGACATGGCTGAAATGCTGAAAACAAAGGAAAATCGACGCATCGCTATATGCCCCCGTTTAGTCGAACTTATGACTTGAATTTAAGTCGAAGTTATGTGGTGTTTATGTACAAAAGATCGCTAAAAGTAGTCGAAGCCTTTTGGCTATTATTCAAATCGAAAATAGAATTTCTACTATTTTGAGACCGTTAGGGGAAATGGTAGGGTAACGGTAGGGATATTTCGCGATTCGTCTATATTCGGAAGAATCGCCAACGCCAATTCGCTCCAGTCCGACCCGTTCGGACTCAGAATCACTCGTAATGAAACTAAGAGAAACTCGTAATGAAAGTACCACTTTCTCGTAATGAAACTGCAGGTGCACCAAGAGCCCCCTCTCAATTTGGCTCGAGCCAAATCATGAATTAGTTCGAGCCAATCGATGATTTGGCTCGAGACCCCTATTTTTGGCCCTCGTTTTAGCATCACCTCTTTTAAGAGTTCCGAAACATAATATCGCGCCTAGAGAAACAAACCCGACAGCATGATTATTCAGAGGCTGTCGGGAATTAATGATGCAAAGATAATTATCTTTAATTTAGAAGAAGAGCGTGCGCTCTACCCAGTAGATGAGGATACCGCAGAGATAGCCCACGAAGGCTATCCACGTAATCTTCTTGAGATACCAGCCGAAGGTGATTTTCTCCAAGCCCATGACTACTACACCAGCAGCAGAGCCGATAATCAGCATTGAACCGCCTACACCGGCACAGTATGCCAGCAATTGCCAGAAGATGCCGTCAACAGCCATCGGGCCTTCTGCTGCAACAGGATACATACCCATACAACCGGCTACCAGAGGCACATTGTCCACAATACTTGACAGCACACCGATGATACCGTTGATGAGGTAGTAGTTGCCCGAGAAGGCTTCGTCGAGGCCTTTACCCATCGCTGTCAGCACGCCAATTTCCTGCAGTACGGCTACAGCCATCAGAATGCCGAGGAAGAACATAATGGTGGAGAGGTCAATCTTCGACATGATGTCGCTCACGCGCTTTGCCATTGTGTCGTGCTCGTCTGTATTGTAGTGGAATATCTCGGTCGTAGTCCATAGAATGCCCAATACCAGCAGAATGCCCATGAACGGTGGCAGGTGGGTCAGGGTCTTGAAGATAGGTACGAAGACCAGACCGCCAACACCCAGCCAGAAGATGATGTCGCGCTGTACTTTTGTGAACTGGCTGGCAGTGGACTTCGGCAGGTTCTGCTCTTTTTCAAATTTGCCTTTCAGTTGCAGGCTGATGATGAACGCAGGGATGACCATGGATACGAGCGACGGGATGAAAATCTCGGTGATGACGCCCTGTGTGGTGATGACTCCCTTAATCCACAGCATGATGGTGGTGACGTCGCCGATGGGCGAGAAGGCACCGCCGGAGTTGGCTGCAATGATGATGAGGGCGGCATAGAGCAGGCGCTCTTCACGCGACTGCACCAGTTTTCTCAGCACCATAATCATCACAATAGACGTGGTGAGGTTGTCGAGAATAGCCGACAGGAAGAAGGTCATGAATGCCATGCGCCACATCAGTTTGCGCTTGGAGCTCGTTTTCATGGCATCACGTACGAAGTTGAAACCGCCGTTCGAGTCAACAATTTCGACAATGGTCATGGCACCCATCAGGAAGAACAGTGTGCCTGCTGCATCGCCCAAATGGTGTTCAATAACCTCGGCAATGTGGTGGAGAACGTCGCCGCTGGCAATTTCAGGATAGTAAGCTCCAGGATTCATCATCAGGAGTGTCCAGCAAACGACACACATCAGCAGGGCGATAGCCGCCTTGTTGACTTTAGTCACGCTCTCCAACGCTATGCAAAGATAGCCGATAACGAAGACCGTGACAATGATAATTGTTAATGTTGTCATAGTACTTTAATAATTTAATAGATTAGTCGAATATCTTAAAGGCATAGCCCTGCTCCATGAGCCATTCAATGGCCAGGGGTAGGGCTGTGCGTAGCTTATCAATGGATTTCAGGGAGTCGTGGAAGGTGATGATGCTGCCGTTGCGGGCATAGCGCTTCACGTTGTTCAGCACATCCTCGGCTGTCATCCATTTGGAATAGTCGCGGGTTACGAGGTCCCACATCACAATGCGGAATTTGCGTCCCAGCCAGGCATATTGGTCCAGTCGCATCCAGCCGTGAGGGGGGCGCACCAGATTGGTGTGCAGATAGGCATTGGCCTTTTCCACATTATAGCTATACTCGCGTATGGAGTGGCGAAAACCGCTGATGTGGTTGTGGGTGTGATTACCGATGCGGTGCCCCTCGTCAACCACTCGCTGGTACAGTTCGGGGTATTTCCGCACGTTATCACCCACCATGAAGAAGGTGGCTTTGATGCCGTAATGCTTCAGTGTATCGAGAATAAACGGCGTGGCTTCGGGGATGGGACCGTCGTCGAAGGTCAGGTAAACTGCCTTCTCATGACGATCCATTCGCCATGTAGCTCTGGGGTAGAGCCATCGTAGCCATATTGCCGGTTGCTCGATAAACATCTTTTCTTAACCTTTAGCCCTCACTTCCCAGTTGTCCACCTTTTGCTTGGAATGCATCAAGAATCTTGTTGAGCACTTCACCCTTCTTGCTTCCCCAATTCTCGTCGATGGTTTCGCCCAACTGCAGCAGCTGGTTGAGGATATAGATGTGCATGTAGCAACTGTCTTCAGACAGTGCGAACTGCTGACCGTCCAGATTAATATACCAGGTGGCATACTGGATGGAGTTCTTCCACAGCTGGTCGATGAGTTTCATAGCCTCCTGCTTGTTGCCCATTGCAGCCCAGGCGCGTGCCATATCCAGTGAACCGGAAGTATAGTTATGAGGAATATTGTAGGCAGGCAGCATCTTTTCAGCATATTTCAGTACCTCTGTTGCCTCCTTGTTCTTATTCTCGCTTATCAATTGCACAGCCAGACGCGCCATGATACGGCGGTGGGTGTAGCACATGCGCATCACCGTCTCGTCGAGATAGACACCCTTGGTGTTGGCTCCTCCGAACTTGAAGCGGTGCATCACGTTGTCGTAGGTGCGCTTGGTATCGAAGTTCTTGGCACCCTCCTTATTCGTGGTGAATGGCGTGATGCGGTAAGCCAATCCCTCGGTGATGGTATTGTCGCCCAGGTTGATGTAGTTCTCGTCGCCCACGGAAACGGCTACGTAGATAGGACGCTCCCAGTTGCACTCAGCCAGCATTTCGAGAATCATCAAGTCGCCTTTATAGAGAGCCGTCTTGCCCTTCAGCGAAATGGTCATGCGGTCGGGGATGGAGTCGGTAGCCATCATCATACCGCTGCGGCGCACAGCTTCTTTATCAATAGTCATGTAGATGACATCGGTAGGAATGACATGCAGGTCGGACGACTTAGAGCGAACCCAATACTTCAGGATGTTCTTCAGTTCGAAAGGATCGTCGCCAAACTGTTCGCGGGCCTCTTCAGGATGTTCCTTGTAAAGGTCGAGCACAGCCTGCTTCATACTGCTTTCGATAGGCACATACTCGTTGGTGCCCGAGCAGTATTCTATACGTTTCCACGAAATAGGTACTGATGGCGAGTCATAGGCAGGACGGCGCATCTGGTCGATATACCAGTCGGTCTGCAGGTATGACAGGTTGCAGACGCGGGCATCGGTACGCACTCCCTCTACGTCTTGGTTGTACCAGAGTGGGAAGGTGTCGTTATCACCGTTGGTAAAGATGATAGGATTGCCCTCGTCTTGCAGCGACATGAGATAGTTCTGTCCGAAGTCGCGACAGGTGTAGCGCCCTGAACGGTCGTGATCGTCCCATGTCTGTGAAGCCATCTGAACAGGTACTGCCAGACATACTAAAGCAACCAGACCAGCCACCACAACCATATTGCCTTTCAGTTTACGACTGATCAAGTCGATGAGTGCTGCCACTCCCATGCCGCACCAGATGGCGAAGGCATAGAACGAACCGGCGTAGGCATAGTCGCGTTCACGAGGCTGCATAGGTGTCTGGTTCAGATAGATAACAATAGCCAGACCCGTCATGAAGAACAGGAAGAAGACTACCCAGAACTGGCGGATGCCAACGGGCTCTTCCTTCACTTTTCCATTTTCGTCTTTCGACCTGCGGGTGTACCATGACTGCCAGAAAAGACCGATAAGTCCTAAGAGTAGTGGCAGACAGTAGAATACGTTATGACCCTTGTTGTTCTTCAACTCGTCGGGCAGTGTGCTTTGGTCGCCCAAGCGCATATTGTCAAACCAGTCGAAACCGCTCAGCCAGTTGCCATGCTCCAGTTCGCCATTACCCTGTATGTCGTTCTGACGGCCGGCAAAGTTCCACATGAAGTAGCGCCAGTACATGAAGTTACACTGGTATGACAGGAAGAAACGGATGTTCTCCAACTGACTGGGTATCTTCACACTGACCATCTCGCCGCAACGGTCGTACATCTCCTCGTGGCCGTCAATGGTGCCGCCCATCCAACTTTCGTAGGCTGCACGGTGCGACGAACTGTACATACGGGGGAAGAACATGTTCTGTGCATACTGATATTCGTCCTTATTGCGCGAAATGAAGTAGGAATCCTTCTCGTCGGGCGAAGCCTTCTCCTTGCGTTCCCATACGGGAGCACCTTTTTTCATGACAGGACGGCAGTAGTCACCATCCTTCTCCAGTGCTACCTGCGAGGTATAAGCCTGTCCGTAGAACAGCGGGCGCTGTCCGTACTGTTCACGTCCCAGGTATTCGCCCAACGTGAAGATGTCTTCTGGCGAGTTCTGGTCCATAGGCGGATTAGCCGACGAACGGATGACAATCAGTGCATACGAAGAGTAGCCTATCATCAGCATCAGCATGCAGAGCAGCGATGTGTTCTTGATGCGAGCCGTCACAAGGGCTTTGGGCTGTTGTCCTTTGGCAGTTACCTTGTATTGCAGCACGAACCATAGCACAGCCAGTACCACGATACCGATAATCACCGACGACCAGCCGTGGCCGTAGAAGGGGATACCCAGCATGGCAACCGACAGCAGGAAGGCGATGTTCTGCTTCTTCGCACTCACATCGCGGTGGGTCTCGTAGATAGCCCAGATGGTGATGCCGATAAGCAGGAAGATATACACAATCTCGCCTGTATTGAACGGACAGCCCAGTACGTTGACAAACAACAGTTCAAACCAACCGCCTACCTGTACGATGCCAGGTACAACACCGTAGAGCACGGCAGCCAGAATGACTATGGAAATACCCAACGCAATCAGAGAACCATAAAGGTCCTTTCGTGGCTGGGTCTGTGGGAATTTGCGATAATAATACACCAAGACAATGGCTGGCAGACAGAGCAGGTTGAGCAGGTGCACACCAATGCTGAGGCCCGTCATATACATAATGAGAACCAGCCAGCGGTCGCTATGAGGCTCGTCGGCATGGTCTTCCCATTTCAGTATCAACCAGAATACCACAGCCGTGAAAGCCGATGAGTAGGCATATACCTCACCCTCGACAGCTGAGAACCAGAACGTGTCGCTGAAGGTGTAGATAAGGGCACCTACCATGGCTGAACCCTCAATGGCAATGAGCTTCCAGAGGGTGAGATCGCTCCAGTCCTTGACAAGCAGTCGGCGCACCAAGTGCGAGATGCTCCAGAACAGGAACAGAATGGTGGCTGCCGACAGCAGTGCACTCATGATGTTCACCATCTTAGCTACCTGTGTGGGGTCGCTGGTAAACTGCGAAAACAAATTGGCGGTAAGCATGAAGAACGGCGCACCGGGTGGGTGACCGATTTCCAGTTTATAACCTGTAGAGATAAATTCCGGACAGTCCCAGAACGAGGCTGTAGGCTCGATTGTAGAGCAATATACAAAGGCCGCAATCAGGAAACTGACCCACCCGAAGATATTGTCTACCAGTCTGAATTGTTTCATTATAATAATAGCTATTTATTTTCTAACCTGCAAAGGTAAGCAATTTAGTGAAAAGTGAAGAGGGAAGAGGGAAGAATTTGCTTCCGCCTTACTTTTTTTATAACTTTTTAAGTCTATATGAAGATTTGAGCGCCATAGATAAGGATGACATAGCGCAGGAATTTGCCAATCGTGATGCTGGTAATGGAGATGGGAATGTTCGCCCGCATGAGTCCCAAGGCAATGGTAATAGCACTTCCCAGTACGGGCAGGAAGGCGAAAAAGCCCATCCAGGCGCCCCGCCCGCCCATAAACTGAATAGCTTTGTCCATTTTCTCCTTGCTCACGTGCAGGTATTTCTCTATCCACTCCACTTTACCCATGTGTCCGACGAAGAAATTGAACATACTGCCCAGCACGTTACCGATGGTGCCGTACACAACGAGTCCCCAGGGGTCCAGTCCGGCTGCCATCAGTCCCATCATGACCGCTTCGCTGGAAAAAGGGAAAAACGACCCGGCAATGAATGCCGTGATGAGCATTCCCCAATACCCGTAGCTGATCAGAATATCGGTGATGACATCCATATATTATAGGCAGTAAAGGTTAATATGGCGATGCACGAAACGATGAACGTGATGTTCGACACTCGCGAGTTGGAGAGCGTAAAGAAGTGTGCTATAAGGGGGGCCGTGTTCACGATAGCCAGTTGCATGAGCGGGTCGTAGTACTGTGGCTGTAGGAAAATCAGGAAAAGAACCACCACATCCATTCTGATGAACAGTCCGTAGAGCATGCGGATGCGGTATTTATCGAGAAAACTGTTTTGCCAGAAGTGTATCGTACTGATAGTGCCCAGAACAATCAATACGCCAATGGAAATTTTCTGACTTCCCGTCAATACCGAAAGGTTGAAAGGCGTGTGCAAGTCTGCCAGCGGTAGGAAATGGTCATAGATGAACTGTAAGTCCTGCTGAAAGACTCCCCAGCAGAAGGCTACCAGATAGGGCAGGGCAACGCCGATGACCGATGCCAGAAACGTGCGCCACGACAGTGATTGGAGGTTGGTCATCATGAGCACCCATAGCACGGGCAACAGGAAGAGCACATGAACCGAAGCCAACGAAGCCAGTCCGAAACAGAGGAATCCATAGAAGGTGATGCCTGGCGAGTTCTGATCCTGATAGGAACTGAACAGCGTCAGATAGGTTGCAATGAAAAACATCTGGGTCATGCCTCCTTCTACCGATGGGAACAGGTAGCAGGCCATGCACGACAGCACCAAAAACATGCAGGATACCATGCGTGAGTAAATTCGGAGCAGTGCATTGATGCTGTTCAGTTGAAGCATCAGGAATGTGGAGACCGCCATACAGCCTGCCTGTACCCACATAGACTTCTGTAACAGTCCGCATAATAACCAGCAAAGGCAGGCATACACCACCACTGCGGGTAGTGTAAGTCTGCTTTCTGATATCTTGTTTTGTAGTCGCTTCTTCAAAACCGATAGTCTTTAAAGGTCTGCACCGATGTCACGGCGGAAATACTTGTCGGTAAACTGTATCTTCTGGGCTTCCTCAAACGATTTCTGCAGGGCCTCCGCCTTGTCTTTACCATACGACGATACTGCGATTACGCGTCCGCCGTTGGTAACTACCTGTCCGTCTTTCGTAGCGGTACCTGCATGGAAAACGATGCTGCCCTCCACCTGCTCGATACCGCTGATGGGGTAGCCCTTCTTGTATTCCTGCGGATAACCGCCGCTGACCAGCATCACACAAACGGCTGCACGGGGGTCGAACTCAATAGTGTGCTGGTCGAGATGGCCGTCTGCCACACCCTCAAAGAGGTCCACGATATCGCTCTTCAGGCGCAGCATGACGCTCTCCGTCTCCGGGTCGCCCATACGGCAGTTGTATTCAATCACCATAGGCTCGCCCTTCACATTAATCAGTCCGAAGAAGATGAAGCCCTTATACAGAATACCCTCCGCCTTCAGCCCTTCAACCGTTGGACGGATAATGCGGTCTTCCACCTTCTGCATCCATTCCTTGGTAGCAAAAGGCACAGGGGTCACCGAACCCATACCACCGGTATTCAGACCCGTGTCGTGTTCGCCGATGCGCTTATAGTCCTTGGCTTCAGGCAGAATCTTATAATGGTCACCGTCGGTCAGCACGAAGACACTGCACTCAATACCGCTCAGGAACTCCTCAATCACTACGCGTGATGAGGCATTGCCGAACATACCGCCCAGCATCTCCTTCAACTCCTTCTTAGCCTCGTCGAGGGTTGGCAGAATCAATACACCCTTACCGGCGCACAGTCCGTCAGCTTTCAGCACATAGGGGGCTTCCAGGGTTTCCAAGAAGGCTAAACCTTCCTGCAGGTGTTCACCGTCGAAGGTCTCGTAGCGGGCAGTAGGAATCTGGTGGCGCTGCATAAAGGCTTTGGCAAAATCCTTCGAGCCTTCCAGTACGGCACCAGCCTTCGTCGGACCAATCACGGGAATATCCTTGGTACGCGGGTCAGCCTTCATGTCGTCGTAAATACCTTTCACCAGTGGGTCTTCAGGGCCCACTACCACCATGTCGATTTGCTGATTGACACAGAACTGTTTGATGGCTTCGAAGTCGTCAGCCTTCATCGCCACATTCTCGCCGCAGTTGCTCGTTCCAGCATTACCTGGGGCAATATACAGTTTCTCACATTTCTCACTCTGAGCAATTTTCCAAGCCAGTGCGTGCTCACGTCCGCCACTGCCTAACAATAATATCTTCATATCTTTTCTAATTATCAACTTTCAACTCTCAACTCTTAAAGTCTTCCCTGTTCTCCGAGGTAGGAGTCCTTGAATCCCAGGAAATAGAGCACACCATCCAGTCCGATGGTATTGATGCTCTGTTCAGCATTAGCCACCACACGGGGCTTTGCATGGAAGGCAATGCCCAGTCCGGCTTCCGAAATCATCGGTAAGTCGTTCGCACCGTCGCCCACGGCAATGGTCTGTGCCAGATTCACCTTCTCCACCTGCGCAATCAGTTTCAGCAGTTCGGCTTTCCGGTGTCCATCCACTATCTCGCCCACGTAGCGACCTGTCAGTTTGCCGTCCTCGCCAATCTCCAGTTCGTTGGCATAGACGTAGTCGATACCGTACTTACGCTGCAGGTATTCACCGAAATAGGTGAATCCACCCGACAGGATGGCAATCTTATAGCCGCAAGTCTTCAGAATACTCATCAGTCGGTCCACACCCTCCGTAATGGGCAGGTGTTCGGCTATATCCTGCATCACGCTGACATCCAGTCCCTTCAGCAGTGCCACTCTCCGTGTAAAACTCTCCTTGAAGTCTATCTCGCCACGCATGGCGCTTTCCGTGATGGCGCGTACCTCTGCGCCCACACCGTTGCGCTCAGCCAGTTCGTCGATACACTCCGTCTGGATGAGTGTAGAGTCCATATCGAAACAAATCAGGCGTCGCATTCTGCGGAACATATCGTCGCGCTGGAACGAGAAGTCAATACCCATTTCTGCCGACAGCTTCAGCAGTTTCGACTGCATGTCCTGTCTGTTGACGGGTTCACCACGCAGTGAGAACTGAATGCAGGCACGCGTGTGCTTGTCGAGCTGTTTGATGCTTTTGCGCCCGGTAAGTCGCAGAATCGAGTCGATATTCAGTCCCTGGTCGGCAATGATACGGGTGGCAGCCGCTATCTGGCGTGCTTCCAACTGCCGTCCCATCACCATCAGGATATATCGGTTCTTGCCCTGATGTCCTACCCAGTTTTCATATTCATCGTCGCTGATGGGCGAGAAACCGATGTTCACCCCCAGTTCGGTGGCTTTGAAGAGCAGTTCCTTCATAGCCAGTCCCGATTTCATCTCGTCAATACGAATCAATATACCCAGCGACAGGGTAGAGTGGATGTCAGCCTGACCAATATCCAGTATCTGGGCATCATATTGGGCAAGAATCGCCATCACCGATGCTGTCAGTCCCGGACGGTCCTGTCCTGTAATACGTACTAATATCTGTTCTTCTTTCATTTCAAATAGTCTTCAAAGTATTGGGTGATACGTTCATGCAGATGAACACTGGCGTGCCCTCGCATATTATGGAGTTCGCCAGGGTACACAAAGAAGTCGGGCTGTGTGCCAGCCTCGATACAGGCTTTTAGGAATGACAGACAGTGCTGAGGCACTACCGTATCATCGTTATAGCCTGTAATAATCTGGAGTTTGCCTTTTAGGTTCTTAGCCTTCGACAGCAACGATGTCTTCTCGTAGCCTTCTGGGTTGGCCTGCGGGGTGTCCATATAGCGTTCGCCATACATCACCTCATACCATTTCCAATCAATGACGGGACCGCCGGCTACTCCCACTTTAAACACATCGGGATAGTTGGTTATCAGCGAAATGGTCATGAAACCGCCGAACGACCACCCGTGGACACCGATTCTGTCGGTGTCAATGTAGGGTAGGGTACGCAGATAGTCCACGCCCTTCATCTGGTCCTGCATTTCAATTTGTCCCAGTTGGCGGAAAGTAGCCTGTTCAAAGTCGCGCCCTCTGTTCTCCGAACCGCGGTTGTCAAGAACAAAGATGATGTAGCCCTTTTGCGCCATGTATGTTTCCCACGACCTGCTGTACCAATGCCACGATGCCTCTATGTTGTGGGCATGTGGTCCGCCATAGACATAGACGACGGTTGGGTATTTCTTGGCAGGGTCGAAGTCGTGCGGCTTTACCATGCGGTAGTAAAGGTCGGTCATGCCGTCAGCCGCCTTCAGCTGTCCACACTCGAAGATGGGGTGCTGGTAACCGTCCCATGGGTCGCTGGCGGTTAAGAGGCGGGTTTTGGCAGCGGAATTGCCAGACGCAGTGGAAATCAGGTCAATACAGCGAGGGGTGGTGGGATTACTCCAATTGTCAACGAGGAAAGCACCCGTCTCTGAGAGCGAACCTCTATGCACACCGTCCGTATTCACCAGTTCCCGTATCTTGCCGTCTTTGATGCTGACTGCGTATAGCCAGCGGTGTAAGGGGTGATATTTGTTGGCGGCTATGATGATGCTCTTCTGCTTCGTGTTAAAGCCCAGCACCTCCTGTACTACCCACGGACCGCTGGTCAACTGCTTGATCAGTTTCCCGTCCTTGCTGTAAAGATACAGATGGTTGTAGCCGTCGCGCTGACTTTGAAGAATGAATTTCCCGTTGTCCCAAGGCAGAAACTGGATGGGGTGCAACGGTTCTACGTATTTGTCGTGAGTCTCGCGATCCAGTTCAGCCAAGCGGTTACCCGTTGCCGCATCATAGCTCACCAATCGGCAGTCGTTCTGGTCGCGATTGAGCTCAAATAGGTAGATGGTCTTGCTGTCGGGACCCCATGCGATGTTGGTGAGGTAGGGGACGGAGGTGGCAATGGAATCGCCGCTTACGGAACCGTTTGGAGTGTTGAGATAGGTCATTTGGCCCGTGGTGAGGTCATAAACGCCTACGGTCACGTGATGGGTGTTTCCGCCTGCCATCGGGTATTTATCGGGTTTGCAGGTAGCAATACGCGTGTCGATATCTACCTGCGGATAGTCTGTCACCTTACTTTGGTCCATGCGGTAGAAAGCCAGTTTCTGACCGTCGGGGCTCCAGTAGGTACCAGCCGTAATACCGAATTCATTTCTGTGTACGGCAGAACCGTACACCACACTGGGCGAGCCGTCGGTGGTCAGCTGGTGTTCCTTGTTATCGGCATCCCTCACGTACAGTTGGTTGTCTTTCACGTAGGCTACAGCCCTCGATGCCTTGTTCCAGTCGGCGGTTGTCTCGCCCTCGCAACTCTGTGTCCATACCGTCTTCTTGGTTTCCCAGTTGTATAGAATACGTTGCTTACTGTTCTTTAGCAGTACCATCGGTTGGTCAGCGTACGGATATTCGGCATAATAGGCGGTGTGCCATCCGTCGCCGATGTCTTTCAGTCGGAACACGCGTTTCCTGTTTCCTTTGGTGTCCATCGTTCCGCCCTCGTCGGCATCCAGATACATCAGTTGGTCGCCCCACCACGTGAACCATTGGTTCTCGGGTTGGAAGTGGCGGGCATTCGTCCCTCCGTAGTTCAGGTCTTCCAGTGTAAAGAGCTTTTCCTGTGCCGTCATAGGGAGAAAAAGAGTTAAAAGGATAGATACAAGGAAGGTCTTAATCTTCGTCATTGTCGAATCTCCTTTTCTTGAATGGTTTCTTGGAATCCCTCGGTTTTCTGGCATCCCTTGAATATCTGGATTCTCTAGGCTCTCTGGCATCCTTGGGTTTTCTGGGCTCTTTAGGCTTTTTCTCCAGCGAACGGAAGGTGAAGTTGCGAATATCAGCCTCTTCGTTCTCCTCCTGTTCCTCCAGTCGCTTCTTGAATTCACGGTTTTGCTTGAACCGGCGTTTCTCCGCCATTTGTCGCTTCTCCTCTTCCGTCTTCACCGTGCCGCCTTCTTCGCGGAAAACACGCATCTTGCCGTCGAACATCTGGTATTTGCGGAATTCGCACTCCAGACTGCCGTTATACAGGGGTATCTTGATAGAAGGCTTCAGTCCTATCTGGTCGAAACACTCCTCACGATAGCTCAGAATCCAGGCATCGTTGCCGGTAAACTGATGCTTCAGTCGTTCACCGATCATCTTGTAAGTACCCAGCAGGTCGGGTGTCGAAATGCGCTCGCCGTATGGCGGGTTCATCACGATGACGCTCTTCTGCTGAGGCTGCACGAAGTTCTTGAAGTCGCGCTCCTCTACCGTGATGTCGCTGGTCAATCCTGCCGCACGCACATTCAGACGGGCGGTATTCACAGCCTTCACGTCGATGTCGTAGCCGTAGATGTGGTGGTTGAACTCCCGTTCCTGCGAATCGTCATTATAGATATTATCGAACAGGTCGCGGTCGAAGTCCTTCCACTTCTCGAAGGCAAACTCCTTGCGGAACAGTCCCGGAGCCATGTTGCGGGCTATCAGGGCAGCCTCGATGAGCAACGTACCGCTACCGCACATCGGGTCGATGAAGTCGGTCTCACCATGCCATCCCGTCATGAGAATCATACCGGCTGCCAGCACTTCGTTGAGCGGAGCCTCCACCGACTCCTGTCGGTAGCCGCGACGGTGCAGCGATTCGCCGCTGGAGTCCAGCGAGAGTGTGCACCTGTCTTCCGCCACATGGATGTTCAGACGGATGTCAGGGTTCGTTACTGAGATATTCGGACGCTTGCCCGTTTTTTCACGGAACTGGTCAACAATAGCATCCTTCACCTTATAAGCCACGAACTTCGAATGGCGGAATTCTTCGGAGAACACCACACTGTCAACGGCAAACGTCGTGTCCAAATCCAGATACTGGGTCCAGTCCACCGTCTTCACTCCTTCATAGACATCGTCAGCCGACTGCGCCTTGAAGTGCTTGATGGGTTTTAAGATACGGATGGCAGTATGCAACTGGAAATTGGCGCGATACATCATTTCCTGATTACCAGTGAAGGAAACCATGCGTCGCCCTATCTGTACATTCTCAGCGCCCAGTTGCGTCAGTTCTTTCGCCAAAACAGGCTCAAGGCCCATGAAGGTCTTGGCGATGAGTTCAAAATCTTGTGTCATGATGTATTTATATAAATATGGTGCAAAGATACGATTTAATAGGCAATTAACAAAATAAATCGCTTTTTTTTTCATTATTCTGAATCTTTTATGTAATTTTGTCGGCTGACAGACGAGTAAAATGATGACAATGACAAATCTCCTCCTGGCTGCCACCAATTCCTGGATGCGTATTGATGTGCTGATTTGGATACTGGCTATACCGGTAGTCATCGTCTTCATTATTTTCCTTTTCTTGCAGATAAAACAGCATCTGGCGCTGAAGAACGAACTGGTTCAGTTGAATAAGATCAAGCGCCATAGCATCGAATACGAACTGGTCATCAAAGCCATGCATCTGGCCATTTGGCGTGTGGATATTCCCGAGGGAATCATCTATTACGAGAGTGACTATCGCGGTAAGGCTGATTCCTTCAAAACCGGCGACGGCTTCCGTATTGCTGATACCTTCGCCTTGATACACTCCGACCAGCGCGAACGGGTGAGAGACGCGCTCATGGGACTGATAGAAGGGCGCTACGAGGATTATCATCAGCAGTATCAGGCGCAGGCTGCTCCTGACGCTCCTTTCTATTGGGAAGAGACCTTTGCCACCGTGGATAAGCGCGATATAGATGGTAAACCCCTTGCCGTTGTGGGCATCAGTATGCGCATTGACGAACAGAAAGAGATAGAGCGCGAACTGATAGAGGCGCGCAACCGTGCCGAGGAGAGCGACCGCCTGAAGTCGGCATTCCTGGCTAATATCACCCATGAGGTGCGCACCCCGCTTAATGCCATTGTGGGCTTCAGCGATATCCTGCCTATGGCGCAGAGTGATGAGGAGCGCAACGAGCTGGTGAAGCTCATCAAGCAGAACAATGCCCATCTGCTGCGCCTCTTCGACGACATGGTGAACATGTCGAAACTGGAGTCGGGCAATGCAGGCGAAATACAGCAAACAAACTTCGAAATCGTTCCGCTGATGCGCGAACTCGTAGAGAAATACCAGTCCGTCTGTGCGGAAAAAGGATTGGAGGTATTTGTTGAGGAGCCCGACGAGAGCGAGACCATCCATACCGACCGCGACCGTCTGCGTGAGATACTGAACCAGTATATGAACAATGCCGTGAAGTTTACATCGGCAGGCAGCATCAGTTTAGGTTACGAAAAGCAGCCTTCGTCCATTCGTCTGTGGGTCAGCGATACGGGTAAGGGTATTCCTTCCGATATGTGTAACGACCGTCTCTTCGAACGCTTCGTGAAGGTTGACGATTTCATAGCCGGAACGGGCTTGGGCTTGAGTATCTGTCGCAGTCTGGCAGAGTCGCTGGGTGGTCAGGTAGGTGTAGAGTCCATCTTGGGTAAAGGTTCAACATTCTGGGTTTCTATCCCAATGAATTCGTTCTGATGAAGCAATCGGTGAAGCGTTACATCCTCTTTCTTCTCTCATTGGCCTGTCTGTCTGTCCAGGCGCAGGTGCTCATCTCCGGTGTCATTACCGATGCCGAAACCAAGAAGTCCATTCCCTCCGTCACCGTTTCCTATAAAGGTCATCAGGTTGCCGTAGCCTCCGGTCTCAACGGGCGTTACGTCATTCAGAAGAATCCCGGGTGGGCGCTCACTTTCAGTGCGGTGGGCTATGTGGCACAGACGATATGGATTGACGACCGTACCGACCCTGTGGTCGATATCGCGTTGCAACCCGATGTCCGCCAGCTGCGCGATGTCACCATCCGTTCCAAGCGGCAGCGCTACAGCCGTAAGAACAATCCCGCCGTCGAACTCATGCGTAAGGTGATTGAGAAGAAACGTCTCACCGACCTGTCGAACAAGGACTACTATCAGTTCGTGAAATACCAGAAACTGACGCTGGCAGGCAACGATATTACCCCTGAAAAGGTTCGGAACTCCATATTCCGTAAGCATAAGTGGATTCTCGACCAGATAGAGAACTGTCCGTATAACAACAAACTCATTCTGCCTATTTCGGTGGATGAAACGGTGACCCGCCGTCTCTACCGCCGCCATCCACACGATGAGAAGAACATCATCATGGGACAGAACTCCACTGGTGTGGGCGACTTGTTCCAGACGGGCGACATCATGAGCATCATGATGAGGGATGTCTTTACGGATGTGAATATCTACGACGACCAAGTGCGTCTGCTGCGACGCCCTTTCACCTCACCGATAGGCAGGGGGGCTATCGGCTTCTACCGTTTTTATATTGAAGACACCCTGCAGATCGAACGTGACAGTTGCATCCACTTGCATTTCGTGCCTAACAACATGCAGGACTTCGGTTTCCGTGGTGATATCTACATTCTGAAGGACTCCAGTTATCAGGTGAAACGATGCGATTTATCCATCCCCCGACAGAGTGATGTCAACTTCGTCGAGAATCTGCGGGTTGTGCAGGAGTTTTCGCAGTTGCCGACGGGCGAATGGGTGTTGACGGTCGATGATATGGTGGTCGAGATTTCCATCGTGAGTTTTCTGCAGAAAGCCATAGTGGTGCGTAACACCCGTCTGGGCGACTATTCCTTCGAACCTTTGGAGGCCTCCTTGTTCAAGGGGAAACGTGATGTCCGTGACCCACAAGCTCTGGAACATAGTGATCTCTTCTGGAATCAGTATCGCCAGGTGCAACTGACCAAGAGCGAAGAACAGATGAAGGATTTCGTCAAGTCGTTCGAGAAAATGAAGGGCTTTAAATATGTCATGTTTGGACTGAAAGCGCTGATAGAAAACTATGTGGAAACGGGGAATCCGTCGAAAATAGATATCGGTCCCATCAATTCCATGATTTCTTACAATTATATTGATGGCCTCCGCACACGACTCTCCGCCCAGACCACCGCCAACCTCCATCCTCATTTGTTTTTGAAGGGGTATGTGGCACGAGGCTGGAAATCGCATAAGAATTACTATCAGGGCGAACTCACCTATTCCTTTAATGCCAAGGAATACACCCCCCGTGAGTTCCCCCAGCGCACCGTCAGTTTCTCTTCTACCTACGATGTGATGGCACCCTCCGATAAATTCCTCTCCACGGATAAGGATAATGTTTTCACAGCACTTAAATGGAGCAAGGTCGATGCCATGATGTTCTACAACCGCCAGCAACTGACCGCCGTGCGCGAGGAAGAGACGGGACTGAAAACCACCGTCAGCCTGAAGACCGAAGAAAACGAGCCTTGTGGCAATCTCCGTTTTAGTCCCCTCAATGCTCCCGAAACCAACGTCAGGCTTCGTACGACGGAATTGAAAGCCGAGGTGGAGTTCTGTCCTGGTGCGCTGTATATTAATACCAAACAGCGTCGCCGGCAGGTGAATCGTGAAGCACCGGTCATCCGCCTGGGACATACCATCGGTATGAAGGGCTTCCTGGGTGGCGATTACAACTATCATTACAGCGAGGCCAGCATCTCGCAGCGCGTCTGGTTGAACAGCTGGGGTAAAGTGGATATCAATGTCAAGGGAGGCGTGCAGTGGTCAAAGGTGCCTTTCCCCCTGTTATGTATGCCCGAGGCTAACCTGTCGTATATCCTGCAGAAAAACATGTTCTCGCTTGTCAATAACATGGAGTTCCTCAACGACCGCTTTGTGTCAGCCATCGTCACCTGGGACCTGAATGGCAAACTCTTCAATCGCATCCCCTTGCTGAAGCGCCTGAAGTGGCGTGAATATGTGGGCGTCAAGATGCTGTGGGGCGCACTCTCCGACAAGAACAACCCCTTCCTCGCGCAGAATGCCGGCGACGGTGGGCTGATGGCTTTCCCCGAGAATTCGCATGTGATGAATCCCCGTACGCCCTATGTCGAGGTGTCGGCAGGCATTCATAACATCTTTAAGATCCTGCATATCGAATACGTGCGCCGCCTGAACTATAACGCTTATCCGTCAGCCCACAAGCGTGGCATCAGGTTCACCCTCCATTTCACTTTCTAAACTTTTTTTGTATCCCTTGCAACTTTTCCTCATCTGCTTACGTCTAACAGGTAAACAGTTAAAATTGAAGGTTTATGAAAAAGTTAAGTTTGTTTTTAACAACACTGTTTGTCGTAGTTTGCACAGCAAGTGTCTATGCCTTTGCCGATAAGGACAAGGCGGAAGTGAATCGTCAGGTGTCAGGTTTCGAACGCATTCGTCTGCAAGGTTCGCCCGACATCAAGTACACCCAGGGCAAAACATGGTCGGTACGGGTGAAGGCTCCTCAAAAACTCATTGACCGCGTGGTGACCCGCAAAGACGGCAATACGCTGGTGGTGAGCATGAAGAGTGGCAGTTTCTTTAATAGCATCAAAGGCGACGATGTCACCGTCTATGTCACCTCCCCCGATCTCATTGGTGTAGAGGTGCAGGGCTCGGGCGATTTCGAGAGCAAGGGTCGGGTGGATACCGATCATCTCGACCTTTCGGTACGCGGTTCGGGCGATATTGATTTTGCCAATATCATCTGCGACCGCATCAAGGCTTCGCTCGTGGGTTCGGGCGACATCGACATCAAGTATGTGGATGCCAAGCAGTCGGACATCGAGCTCGTAGGTTCGGGCGATTTGAAAATCACTCAGAGCAAGGTCTCTCAGACCAAGATAGAGCTGAAAGGCTCCGGCGATGTGAAAGTGAACTGCAAAGACTGTGGCACCGTCGATTGCCGCTTAGTAGGTTCGGGCGATATCACCCTGTCGGGCACCATCCGGAAGCTCAACCAGACATCCCGCGGCTCCGGCGACATCCATACCGACCAGTTGAAGATTAAGTAGAAAAGGTGAGGTCACACAGATTAATAGTTATACAGAATAGCATATTAGCAGATATAGATTCTCGTAATGAAACTACTGGAAACTCGTAATGAAACTACCAGTTTCTCGTAATGTAACTTCTACTCTTATAGGTGACAGATGACACATGTATTTAAGGAAATTATATGCGTACGTACACGCGTACGTACGCATGACTCTTTTGCGAATTTCATCTGTCATCTGTCATTTGTCACATGGAAACTTGTGGCTTGAAACCGTATAATATCTTCTTGCTCTTTCATAACCAGTGCAAAGATACAACATTTTAAGGCGAAATCCAATTTTTTTTTTTGGAAAAAATGCGGGAAAGATTTTTTTTGGAAAAAGTTTTGCCATTTCATTTTAAACAACTATTTTTGCAGTCGAATATCGAACACAAAAGTAAATAGCGATGAAGAAATTAATTTTGGCCGCAACATTCATCTATATAATATAATGTACGTAGCGTTAGCAGATAATCAGGATATCACCAGAGCAGGCATGATGTATGTCTGCGGAGAGATGGACGGGGTGCAGATGCACCGCGCAGAGGATAAGACGGAACTGATAGAACAGCTGAAACAGCATCCTGATGCGGTGATAGTGGTTGACTACACCCTGTTTGATATCAACGATGTGGACGAACTGGAGATTCTGCACGAACGATTCCCTGAGGCACAGTGGATTCTGTTCAGTGTGGATCTCTCGGGCGACCTGGTGAGACGGGTGATTGCCGTCAGTCCGCGGTTCAGTATCCTGTTGAAGGAATCGCCCATACAGGAAATCCGAGAATGCCTGATGTTTGCCCAACGCCACCAGCGCTACATCTGCCAGCGAATGGCTGAGCTGCTTTTGACTCCCCAGTCGCCGAGAGTGGAAGAGGAGGTGAAACTGACCAAGACGGAAATGGAGATATTGAAGGACATTGCATTGGGACTGACTACCAAAGAAATTGCCGAACGCCGCTTTTCAAGTTTCCATACCGTGAATACCCACCGCAAAAACATTTTCCGCAAGCTGGGAGTCAATACGGTGCATGAAGCTACGAAATATGCCCTGCGGGCAGGACTGGTAGATTCGGCAGAATACTATATTTAGCTGGGATTTGAAAGGCAAAAATAAAAAATAGGAATTGTCCTCGCGACAACTCCTATTCCCAAATTTCTAACTAACTTATTATCAACTATTCATTACTCATTCTGAATTTACGCTGCAAAGGTACGAACTATTTTTGATATATGCAACATTTTCTTCGAAAAAAAATCCGTAAACGTTTGCGTATTTCCATGTTTTTGCTTAATTTTGCACCTGATGAGCAATAAGAAACAACATAGACCGTCGTTAAAAGACCTTGCTAAAGAACTCAATGTCAGTATAGCCACCGTCAGTCGAGCCCTGCGTAGTTCGCCTGAAATAGGTGAAGAGATGCAGCGCAAGGTGAAGGAATTGGCTAAGAAGATGAACTATCGGCCCAATCCCTTTGCACAAGGGCTGCGCAAGGAGGCACCCAAGATTATCGGTGTGGTGGTGCCTAACCTGGAAACGCATTACTATGCGGCTGTGTTGGACGGTATTGAGGATGAGGCGCGTAGGGCCGGTTACAGTGTGATCAGTGCCAACAGTCATGAGGATTGCGTGACGGAGGCGCAGGCGATTGATAACTTTATCAGTCTGCATGTGGAGGGAATTATTGCCTGTCTGGCGCAAGATACCACCGACTACAGCCATTTCGGGGAAATATCGGACATGGGAATCCCCTTGGTGTTCTTCGGTCGTACGTGTTTGTCGGAACAATTTTCGAGTGTGACGGCTAACGGTGACGAGGCAGCCCAGATGGCTACTCAGCACCTGATAGATACGGGAAGCCGACGGATTGCATTCATCGGCGGTCCTAATCATCTGGATATGGTGCAGCGCCGTAAGCACGGCTACCTGGAGGCTCTGCGTGACAACCGTATTCCTATAGACCGCGAGCTGGTGGTATGCAACAAAATAGATTATCAAATAGCTTTGGAGGAAACGACAAAACTGTTGCAGAAGCCCAACCGTCCCGATGCTATTCTGGCCTTTAACGACATCGTTACTTTTGCCGCGTTTACGGCTATCAAACAACAGGGATTCCGCATACCTGAAGACGTGGCGCTGATAGGCTTTACGGACGATGCCCATGCCGCTTATGTCACCCCTCGGCTGTCGGCTATTGTGGACCAATCGCACCTGATGGGTGTCAATGCGTGTCAGATTCTGCTGAAGCACATACAGGGTGACACGAAGGTTTGTAAGAAGATTGTTCCACAACAATTGGTGATTCGTGATACGTCGGCTAAAAACAAAATCTGAAAAAAGAAGCATTTAATTTGGTAGTTCGATAAAAAAGATGTATTTTTGCAGTTGACTAATTGTAAAAAACATTTCCAATGACTAAAAAGTCTGCCTTTATAACCTTATTATTCTTCTTGTTGCCAATGTTGGCAGCAGCGGCTATACCCGATATTAAATTCCGTCGCCTTGATACACGTGACGGCCTATCTAATTCGCAGGTAAACAGTGTTTTACGTGATATCCGTGGAAATGTCTGGTTGGGTACACAATTCGGTTTGTGCCGTTATGACGGCTATCGCTTTAAGACGTTTTATTCCTACGAACGCGATACGATGACACTGCGCAACAATCGTATTGACGAGATACAGGAGGCGCACGATGGCAGACTATGGCTGGATCATGGAATGAACTATTCCGTCTATGACCCTGTGACTGAGAAAGTGGACCGTTCGCCTACTTACTGGTTGGCTCAACATGGAATCAAGGGCGGGGCGGAAAGCATGCATATCGATTCCAAGAAGAATTACTGGGTGAAGACCTACGATAATGGTTTCTATTTCTATGACCCCAATCATAAGAATCTCAAGCATATACCTTTCGGCTTCGGTGAAAAAGACTTTCTGAAAGACTTCGCTATCTCTGCCTATGCCGAGACCAGTAATGGTATGCTGATGGTGTCGATGTTGGGCGAACTGATGTGTGTGGACGGTGAACACGGCAAGGTGCTGTGGAAAGACGATTTCGTCAAGAAAAGTCTGAATGCCTATAATGACTACTGGGTATATGTGGACAAAGACGGGTTGATATGGGTTATCACCCACTCAGTGGGAACCTATATCTACGTTCCGCAGGAGAAGCGGTGGTACACCAATCTGACCGATCTGATGCGGGCACGTGGCTTCTCGAATGTGCCCGACAATATTGTGGTATGGGAAGTGCGTTACGACCAGAAAGGACTGCTGTGGGTGGCTACCGACCACTTAGGTGTCGTGCTGTTGGACTTCAAGACCAAAGAATGGCGCCAGTTTACTAATGTCAAAGGCGATGAAACCTCATTCCCGGACATTACAGCCAAACATTTGTATGAAGACCAGTTAGGGCGTATGTGGGTGGCTACCTATAAAAACGGTGTGGCTATGAGTGCCGACGCGATGACTAATTTCAATAGTATGGCACTGGGCGATATCAATGGTATCTGTGAAGATAAGCAGGGCTTCTACTGGTTGGGACTGAACAGTGGAGGCCTGCTGAAATTCGACCCGCGTACGATGGAAGTGGTAGAAAAGTACACCAAGGCGGAAATGGGTACAGCCAGCGACGTCATAGTAGGTAATTATGCCGCCAAGGACGGTACGCTTTGGTTCGGTACGTGGGAAGGCGGTCTGCTGCGCTACAGGAACGGACAGTGGAAGAACTACACAGTAACTACACCGGGAAGCGCGCTCAAGACCAATAACATCTGGGGCGTAACGGAAGACTATTGGGGCAACATCTGGATTGGTGTGCTCGGTGGCGGTGTGGTCAGAATGGACAAGCATACGGAGCGCCAGCGTGCTTTCACAGAAGACAATTCCAATATTAAGACGGTATGGACCAATAGTATATCCAGAGCGTCAAACGGCTGGATACTGGCTGGTAATTCGGAATATTGTTCCATGATTAATCCCAAGACGATGAAGGTGATTAACCTGTCAAAACCGCATGATGGTAATACAGTCACCATCTCGTCGGCTACCACACAGGCGGTGATGGATAGCAACGGACTCCTATGGCAGGCATCACCGTCGGGCGTGAGTGTGTTCGACCGCAAATCGGGACAGATGCAGTTGCTGGACATGAAGTCGGGCTTCTATGGATCTAATGTGGTGGCACTGGCTGAAGACGATCATCACTCCATGTGGGTAGTGACGGACCACGGTATTTCGAGCGTGACAGCCCAGAAGGATGAAGACAACGGGCGCTGGACATTTGCCGTGCGCAGCTACAATGACCGTGACGGTCTGCAGCCTGGTCCGTTCAATCAGCGTGCTATCTGTTTTACCCGTTCGGGATATTTATTGGTGGGCGGACAGGACGGACTGGACATCATCAATACCCGTAGATTGAATGAGAGCGGCAACAATGAGAAGCCCATATTCAGCGGACTGGTGATTTTCAATGACGAGATAGAGACAGGTAGTGTCTATAACGGACGGGTGGTTCTGGAGAAGGCTTTGGATATCGAACAGGCCATCACCCTGAAGTCAAGCGAGAATCAGTTTACCATACAGATGGCATCGGACAATGGCGGTGCTAAGAATCATACACGCTTTGTTTATCGTCTGAAAGGATTTAACGACAAGTGGATTAAGACAGTGGTGTCACAGCCCGACATTACCTATATGGGACTGCCCGTAGGCAGTTACACGTTGTGCGTCAGAATGTTGAAGGACGACGGTACAATGGGAGAAATCGAACGCCAGTTGAGTATCACGATAGTTGGAGCGTGGTACACATCCTGGTGGGCTATCACACTCTGGTGCCTGTTACTGGCAGGCATCGGATGGTGTGGATGGCAGTATCGTGAACAAATACATTCGATGTTCAAAAAGTCTGATTCTGGCGAACTGGATGTGGTGATTGACGACAGTGAGACACCGGCTGACAACGACATTGAAGAGGCCGTCATGATGGATCAAGAAGAATAATACAAAAATACATAACTAAATGAGGAAGTGGTTCTTAACTTTGGCGATGACAATATGTGCGGCAATACCTGTAGTCGCAACTATTGATGATATCAAATTCAGTCGCTTGGATACGCGCGATGGTTTGAGTAATTCGCAGATAGTCAGTATCTTTCGTGATTCGAAAGGCTTTATGTGGTTCAGTACGCCCTACGGACTGAACCGTTACGATGGATACCGTTTCAAGACATTCCTGTCGGACGCTAAAGACACCACGACGCTCCGCAGTAATTATTTGGATGAGGTATTTGAGGCTTATGACGGTAAACTGTGGATTCGCCAGAGCATGAACTATGTTATCTACGACCCTGTGACCGAGAAGTTTGACCGTCATCCAGAGGTTTGGTTGCACGAGCGTGGCGTCAAGGGTGGAATAGAAAAGCTGTTCATTGATTCCCATAAACATATATGGGTGAAAACCTTTGATGAGGGCTTCTGGCATTACAATCCCCGCACAGGAAAAGTAAAGCAGTGGCGTTTCGGTTACGGTCCCCAGGAGTTCAACAACGACTTCGGTGTCAGCACTTTCGTGGAGTACGGTAAGTGTGTGTTGGTTTCTTCCTTTAATGGTGAGATATTCTGTTTCAATCGCGACGATGACAGACTGAGTTGGAAAAGCAATTATCTGCGGAAGCGTGGACTGACCAGTAATCAGGATTGTAAGTTGAGAGTGGACAGATATGGTAATCTCTTTGTGATGACCACTACCTCTACGTTTGTCAAGACAAACACCAAAGTTCCCCGTTGGTATCATAGTTTGCCCGACTACCTGCGGTCGTTGGGTATAGAGGCAGACCTCTCGGAAGTGGCGAGCGTATGGGATGTCAAATTCGACAAGAGACGCCGTATGTGGATTGCTACCGACCATCACGGACTGATTATTGTTGACTTGAAGACGAAGGAACTGCGCCAGTTCCTGCACGATAAGCACGATGATACTTCTATCAGCGACAATTCCATCCGTTTTATTTTTCCCGATAATATGGGACGCATGTGGCTGGGCACCTATGTGAATGGTATCAGCTGTTTTACGGAGAGCAGTTCCAACTTCCGCAATTTAGAGTTGGGCAATATCAATACCATCTGTGTAGATAAGGCGGGTAAATACTGGTTGGGTACCAATGATGCAGGTATTATCTGCTTTGATCCCCAGACGGAAGAGAAAGTCATCTACGACAAGGCAAGTCATGGCATCGGTTCGAATACCATGGTGGGCTCTCTGGCAGCCAGTGACGGTTCAGTATGGTTCGGTACTTACGAGGGTGGACTCATCCATATTAAGGACGGACATGTGACCAACTATCGGACAACAGGTAAAATAGGCGATTTGGCTAACGATAATATCTGGACCATCTATGAAGACCAGTGGGGCTACATTTGGTTGGGAACCCTGGGAAGTGGTGTGCAGCGCCTGAATCCCCAAACCGGTGAGATGAGTGTACCAATCGGTACCAAGAATTCTACTATCCCCAGCGATTATATCTCTACGATCAGTCGCACGAAGAAGGGGTGGATGATGGTGTCTCACTCTCTGTTTTACTCGCTGATTAACCCGAAGACGCGTAAGATTATCAACAGGAATATTACAGATAATCAAGACGGTATAGGTATCACGGAAATGTCGATCAATGCGATGGAGGATAGCCGAGGACTGGCTTGGCAAGGCTCTGCATCGGGTGCAACGGTTTGGGATCCTAAAACAAAAAAGGTGTATCTGATAGATATGCAGTCGGGTTTGTTCGGCTCTACGGTAAACGGTATCATAGAAGACGAACGGCACACCATGTGGTTGGTGACCGACCACGGTGTGTCCAATGTGGTGCCGCAGAAACAATGGGACGGAACGTACAACTTCGTAGTGCGCAGCTATAACAACCGTGACGGCTTGCAGGACGGTCCCTACAATCAGCGTTCTATCTGTTATACACCAGACGGAAAACTGTTGGTAGGCGGGCAGGGCGGTCTGGATATCATTGACCCCCGTAAGATGGGTAAGGGAAGGGGAGTGGAAACTCCTATATTCAGCGGTCTGAAGATTGCCGGTCATCAGGTAGAAGTAGGCGAGAAAGTCAACGGCAAGGTTGTACTGTCGGAAGCACTGGATTACAGTCGTGAAATCACACTCAGTTTCAATGATGAATTTACGATTCAGATGGGTAGTAACAATGGTGACCCTCATAACCGTTCGCGTTTTATCTACAAAATGGCGGGCTACAGTGATGTGTGGAAGAGCACGGAGGAAGTGAACCCCAATATTACCTATCAGAGTTTGAGAGCTGGTTTCTATTATCTGTGTGTACGTATGATGAACGACGATGGTACGATGGGGACCGCAGAAGGACAGATAGCCATTACCATCCAACCACCGATATGGCGCACGCGCTGGATGATTTTGCTATACATGTTGCTGATTGCCATTGCAGCATGGTTCTGGCGTAAATGGTATATGAAACGACAGAAGCGCAGACTGGATGCAGAGATTCTGATTCGTGAAACCGAGAAACAGTCGTGGATGGCAGAGATGCGCCGTAAGATTGCTGAGGGTGATGCTCATGTAGAGCATGGGGTTGCACAAAATGAGTTGACGCTTAATCTGATGCAGGACGACCTCGTGGCATTTATCAAGAAAATATGCCGTGAGTTTAAAGACCCGGAAGGGCGATCCTTTAAACTCTCCATTGTAGCTGCCGCTGAACATCTGGAGATGCTGTTCGACCCGTCGGAGTTGAAACGTGCTATTTATATCCTGCTGTCCAATTCCGTGAAGTTCGCACCGGAGGAGTGTCGTATCAGTGTAGGTGTTGCACGTATGAGCAACGGTGATGCCCAATTGCAGATAGCCGACAACGGCTTGGGTGTTCCTGAACATGCGCGTTCTACTATGTTTGAACCCATGGCAGAGGGTGAGGGTCTCGGTCTTGACAAGGTGAAGGCTGTCGTAGAAGCCCATCATGGTACTATCCGTTTTGAGGACAATCCAGGTGGCGGTTCGATTTTCATCATCACATTGCCTGTGGGCGATATCGTGGAAGAAGCAGAAGTAATAGAATAAATATTAAAAAATAATAGAAACATGAAAAAATGGAGATTCTTGGTGACAAGTTTGCTCGTTGGTATGGCATCCACCCTGTGGGCTGCTGATTATCAGGTAAACGGCAATTTTGTGTCCATCCCAGTGAAAGAAGCAAAGGCAGGCGGTGCGAAAATAGTACGCTTGCAAGTGATTAACGACAACATTATCCGTGTGCAGGCTACTTCCGAGGATGAACTGCCCCAGAAGAAACAGAGTCTGATGATTGTCGAACAAAAGGGGCGCCCCCAATTTGATGTCAAGCAGGACGACCATCAGGTGTGTGTGAAGGCTAAGAATGTGGAAGCCCGTGTCGATGTGAAGTCGGGAAAGATTGTCTTCTATGACGGACAGGGCAAGAAGTTGTTGAAAGAGGCAGATAATGGAAAGCAGTTCAAGCCGTTCACTGTTCCTGAGCGTGAATTAGGTCAGAAGGCAGGATTCTCTGTTTCGGAGGAAATGAAACATGGACTCACTTGGCAGATGAAATTCGACAGTCCTGAAGACGAGGCTTTCTATGGCCTCGGTCAGCACCAGTCGGAAGAGTTTAATATGAAGGGCAAGAACGAAGATCTCTTCCAATATAACACCAAGGTATCTATTCCTTTCGTGCTCTCTAACAAGAACTACGGTATTCTTTGGGATTCGTATAGCTATTGCCGATTTGGTAACCCCCATGATTATCTGCAACTGAATCGTGCCTTTAAACTCTATGACAAACAGGGTAAGGAAGGTCATCTGACAGGTACCTATACAGGCAGAGATGGCAAGCAGATTGTTCGCGAAGAGGATTCTATCTATTACGAGTATGGATTCCCTGCTAAATCTGAAATAGCCGTGAAAACCGATAATGGCGGTATCAAGAATTTCCCGAAAGGTTTTAATCTGCAAGGAGCTACCGTCGTCTATGATGGTTTTATTGAACCGCAGCAATCCAGTCTCTATCAGTTTATCCTCTATTATTCCGGTTATGTGAAGGTATATATTGATGGTAAGGAAGTTGTTCCTGAACGCTGGCGTACAGCATGGAATCCCAATGCCTATAAGTTTGCCACTGAGTTGCAGAAAGGTAAAAAGGCTCAGGTGCGCATAGAATGGCAGCCAGATGGCGGCGAAGCCTACTGCGGACTCCGTGTAGCTGAGCCTCGCAGTGAGGAAGAACGTGAAAAACTGAGCATCTGGAGTGAGATGGCCCGTGATATGGATTATTATTTCATTGCAGGTAAGAATTTTGATGAGGTCATTAGGGGCTATCGCACACTGACAGGTAAGGCATCGCTTTATCCTAAGTGGGTGTTGGGCTTCTGGCAGAGTCGTGAGCGTTATAAGACTGCCCAGGAAATTGAGGAGACACTTGCTGAATTCCGTAAACGCCACATTCCTGTTGATAATATTGTGCAGGACTGGAACTACTGGCCAGAGGATCAGTGGGGCAGTCATCAGTTCGAGGCTTCACGCTATCCGAATCCACAGGAAATGCTTGACAAGGTTCATGCCATGCATGGACGCTTCATGATCAGTGTATGGCCGAAGTTCTATGTCAATACCAATAATTACAAGGAACTCGACAAGAAAGGATGGATGTACACGCAGGCTGTCAAGGACGATATCCACGATTGGGTAGGACCTGGTTATGTGGCTGGTTTCTATGATGCCTACGATGCAGGTGCCCGTAAGATGTTCTGGCGTCAGATGGACGAGAATCTCTATACGAAATATAACAAAAATGGTGTAGCTGGTGTGGATGCCTGGTGGATGGATGCTTCAGAACCCAATGTTCGCGACTGTACTCCAATGTGGTATCGTAAAGCACTCAGTGGTCCTACAGCCCTTGGCACTTCAACCGAGTATTTCAATGCGTATTCTACAGTGAATGCTGATGCTATCTACAATGGACAGCGCAGTGTGTGGAAGGGTAAAGACAACGAGCCTCGCGTATTCCTGCTAACCCGAAGCGGCTTTGCCGGTGAACAGCGTTTCTCTACAGCAACATGGAGTGGTGATATCGGTACCCGTTGGGAAGATATGCGTGCCCAGATGACGGCAGGTCTGAATTACTCAATGTCAGGGGTTCCTTTCTGGGGCATGGACCAAGGTGGTTTCTGTGTAGAGAATCGTTATGTGGCTGCCCAGCAGTTGTTTGATCGCACTGGTCAGGAGAATGAAGACCTGAAGGAATGGCGTGAGCTGCAGACCCGTTGGAATCAGTTCGGTGCCTTTATTCCACTTTTCCGTGCCCATGGGCAATGGCCTTTGCGTGAGATATGGAATATTGCTCCTGACAATCATCCTGCTTATAAGTCGTTCGTCTATTACGATAAATTGCGCTATCGTCTGATGCCTTACATCTATTCAATGGCTGGATGGGCTCATTTCAAGGACTATACGCTGATGCGTGCCTTGGTGATGGACTTTAACGGTGACAAGCAGGTAGAGAATATCGGTAACCAGTGGATGTTCGGTCCTGCACTGATGGCTTGTCCCGTCGGTTATTACAAGGCTCGTAACCGTAGCGTGTACTTCCCACAGCAGTGTGGATGGTATAATCTCTATACGGGCGAATATATTCAAGGAGGACAGAGGCTCATTGTAGATGCTCCTTACGAGTGTATCCCTGTCTATGTCCGTGAGGGTGCTATCATTCCCTTTGGGCCTGAGATGGAGTGGAGTGACGAAAAACCGGCAGAACTCATCAATCTCTATGTCTATGCTGGTAAGGATGGAGAATTCCAACTTTATGAGGACGAAGGCGTGAACTATAATTACGAGAAGGGCCGTTATGCCACTATTGATATCACGTATGATGATGCTTCCCGTACTGTGAAGATTGGTGCACGCAAGGGGCAGTTCCCTGGTATGCTGAAGCAGCGCCGTTTCAATGTGGTCCTGATTTCCAAGGATGCTCCCAAAGCGCTCAATCTTGACAACCCAGAGGGGAAACTGGTGCAGTATAATGGTAAGGAAGTCAGTGTGAAGCTCTGAATAATAGAACCCTAATTACATGACGCTTATGAAGAAAAAATGGAAAATTCTGGAGAATAGGGTAGTGCTGCAAGTCTTGACATGGTTGGGCATTGGCTCCACCTCACTCATCTTCATGGCATGCTACGGACCGGCTCCACGCAATTACCAGGTGGTGGAGGAGGAAGACTCTACCGTAGTGATGGTTGGTGACAGTGTTGTGATGGCTGTTGATGCAGCTGCTGATGTGGCTGCCACCGATTCAAAAGCTGAGGCTAAGTAAAACGCATGGCTATGAAGGCAACCCCACTGGTCCTTAAGAAGAAACTCGCCTTGGAACTTTGGCGAAAACGTGAACAGAACATGCTGCAGGAACATCCCCTGCAGCAACTGTTTTGGGAGTGTACGCTGCGCTGTAATCTCCGTTGCAGACATTGTGGCAGTGACTGCAAGACCCTTGCAGGCCGTCAGGACATGCCCAAAGAAGACTTCCTGCGGGTACTTGACAGTGTAGCGCGGCGATGCAATCCCCATCAAGTGTTCGTGGTTGTATCTGGTGGTGAGCCCTTGATGCGTGAAGACTTGGAGGAGTGTTGTTCTGCCATCTATGCGAAAGGATTTCCATGGGGAATGGTTACCAATGGTCTGTTACTTTCAGCCGAGCGCCTGGAGCGCCTGTTGAAGGCGGGTATGCATTCTATTACCATTAGTCTTGACGGGCTGGAGGATGACCACAACTGGATGCGAGGTCATCCGCATAGCTTTCAGCGTGTTGATGAGGCCATCTCCATGTTGGTTCGGTTGCCGCAGGTATCCTTTGATATAGTGACGTGTGTTAATCAGCGTAACTACCCCAAGCTTCCAGAGCTTCGTGACTATCTGATAGCAAAAGGTGTCCGTCATTGGCGCATCTTTACTGTTTTCCCAGTAGGCCGTGCGGCTCATGATCCGGAATTGCAGCTATCAGATGAGGAGTTCAAAGGCGTCTTCGAGTTTATCCGTTCAACCAGGCGCGAAGGCAATATCGGGCTAAATTACGGTTGTGAGGGATTCCTGGGCAATTACGAGGGCGAAGTGCGCGACCATCTCTTCACCTGTCAGGCTGGTGTGACCATTGGCTCCGTCTTGATTGACGGTTCTATTTCAGCATGTACCAGTATTCGCAGCGACTATCACCAAGGTAATATCTATCACGATGACTTTATGGATGTTTGGGAGCATCGTTTCCTCCCTTACAGGAATCATGAATGGATGCGCCGTGACCAGTGTGCCGACTGCTCTTATTTCCGCTATTGTCAAGGCAATGGCATGCATCTGCGTGACGGCGATGGCCGTCTGTTGTTGTGTCATGTAAAGCGGCTGAACAGTACCGAGTAAAAATTGTGGGTATTTTTTTACTTGTTTTGCTTCTTTTTATAGAATAAAAGATGTATCTTTGCAATCATGAAACTGAAATACCTATTACTAACCTTCCTTGCAGCTACCCAGATGGTGGTGATGCAAGCCGCAAATAAGACTGACTATAAGGAATCGAAGGAATTTGTGACTCTTCGAGACTCAGTGCATCATGCTTTCAATAATGGCGACAGTATCCGTTTCTTTAAGGCTGTCAAACAATTGGAGGAATACCTGCTAAAGCAAGATGACATGCACGCCTATTATACGCAGCGTTGCAATGAAATCGTCTTTGAACTGAACAGACAGCGTATATTCGAGGCTTATAAGTTGGCTACTCAGTTGTCCAGAGAACTGACGGAGAAGAAACTCGACAAGGAGATGTATATGGCCATCAATATGATGGGACATGTATATAACTATAGTGGTGACAAAGCTAGTGCCAAGCAGTGCTTCTGGGAGGTGATACGCCGTATGGAGCAGGAAGGGTACAGGGAGAGTCAGCCACCTATTTACATGAATCTGGTGAATATCCTGATGGACGAAAACCCGCAGGAAGCCTTGCGCTTGATTGACCAGGCAGCATCCATAGCCCAAGAGACTTCACCCGAGCGGTTGTTCGATATTGAGACACGCCGCACCCTGGCTTATTACCTGATGGGTGATAAGCAGCGGTTTCTGGAGGGCTATCAAGCCTACCGCGAAGGAGTGGCTAAGGGCTATTCCTCAGTTCATGGCCGCAGGTTGGAAGTCTATTATCAGGCCACCCTTGGAAATATTGACGAGGCGATTCGCTTAGCAGGAGAAAGTTCGGAGGACCCTCACGAGACGCAAGCGGAAATATTTGCGGGGGCAGGCAGGTGGCAAGAGGCTTTTGAAGCCCTTAAGAAAGGTACTGCCGAGACCGACTCCATCAACAGCCTGTTGCTGAGCAGTTCGATGCAGGGTATTCAGAACGAATTAAAGGCCTATGAGACAGAGCGCCAGGCTTTCAGACGTTGGGTCTATGCCCTTGCCTTTATCATCATCCTTCTGCTGTTGTTGGCGCTGGCATTTGTGTATATTGTCCAGATGAGGCGGCGTCATTGGCGCGAGATGGAAAAAGCCTACCAGCGAGTGCTGGAGTCCGACAAGATGAAGACAGCCTTCATCCAGAATGTCAGTCACGAAGTGCGCACGCCGCTGAATATCATCAGTGGTTATGCTCAGGTGATAGCCGATCCCGACTACGATATCACTCCTTATGAACGTAAGCGCATGGCTAACACCATGATGGACAATACGTATGTCATTACGACCATGATAGACGAGGTGCTGGAAATTTCACTCAGTGAATCAGCCGGTTTGGAGCACGACCTGACCAGTTATCCCTGTAACGATCTCCTGCGCCGGTTGCTGGAAGAATTTAAGAAGATGGTTGGCGACAGTCCCATTACGATACAGTATGAGAGTGCATTGAACGATCAGTTCACTATCTCCACCAACGAGGGTATTATGCGTCGTATTATCCATCCATTGCTCGACAATGCGGTCAAGAACACAACAGCTGGACAGGTGACACTGCGGTGTTCCAGCACGCCCGATAACCTGGTAATTCAGGTGGAGGACACTGGACGTGGCATTCCTGCTAATCAGGCAGAACATATCTTTGAGCGTTTTGTCAAATTGGATTCCTTCAAGGAAGGTATGGGACTCGGACTGACTTTCAGCCGTGCCATGACAACCCGATTAGGCGGTAATGTACGTCTTGATACATCGTACGCTGGACCGGGTGCTCGCTTTGAAGTAACAATTCCGTTGGTACATCAACAATAATAGTATCTTAGACATGAAAAAAACATTGGTTCTGCTGGTGGTTCTTTTGACAGCCACTTTTGCTTTGCACGCCAGGCAACGTGATAATTTCGACGCGGGATGGCGCTTCGTTTTGGGTGATTCTGCTCAGATGGCTAGTCTGATATATAATGACAGCCACTGGCGACTGCTTCATCTGCCACACGACTGGGCTATAGAAGGCGATTTCCTCGCGTCTAATCCGTCAGGAGCTGGAGGAGGTGCCTTGCCTGGAGGTGTAGGCTGGTATCGTAAGCATTTTAAATTAGACTGCGAGGCAGTACCGGAAGACTGCTATTTCATCGAGTTTGATGGCGTTTACATGAATGCAACGGTCTATGTGAACGGGCAGAAGGTTGGTAACCGACCTTATGGCTATAGCTCTTTCGAATATGAAATCACTCCATATCTGCGACCTGGCGAGAACGTGATTGCTGTGCGTGTTGACAATAGCGATCAACCTAATTCCCGTTGGTATTCAGGTTGTGGCATCTACCGCCATGTGTGGTTTACCCGGACTAACAAGACGCATGTGGAACATTGGGGAGTGTATGTCCAAACGGATGCCAAAACAGGCAAGGTTAAGGTTGATGTGGCTGTTCAGGGCACTGATTTCAAAGTGAAGAACACCATGTTTGATGCCGATGGCAAAGAGGTAGGACTGAAAGTGAAAAAGCCCCGTATGTGGTCTACGACTGATCCGTATATATATAAGGTAAGAACCCAAGTACTGCAAAAGGGAAAAGTGGTTGATGAGGTTTGGACTAATACCGGCTTCCGTGACTTCCGTTTCGATGCGCAAACGGGATTTTGGCTGAACGGAAAAAATATGAAACTGAATGGCGTTTGTGAACACCATGACTTTGGCTGTTTAGGTGCTGTTATCAACGAGGATGCCATGCATCGCAAACTCTCAAAGCTGAAGGCGATGGGAGTCAATGCCATCCGTTCCAGTCATAATCCTCCAGCCCCTGAGTTGCTGAATATGTGCGACACCATGGGTCTTATTGTTATGGACGAGTCGTTCGATATGTGGCGCCGTCGCAAGACTCAGAACGACTATGCCCGTTTCTTTGACGAGTGGCATGAGCGTGATTTGAGCGATTTGATACTGCGCGACCGTAATCACCCCAGTATCTTGATGTGGTCTATCGGCAATGAGGTATTGGAACAGTGGTCCAGTGCGGATGCTGATACACTGACTCTGGAGCAGGCTAATCTCATACTGAATGCAGGTCACGATGCTTCTACACTGGCAAAGGACGGTGAGATGAGTGTGCAGACCCTGTTGGCAGAGCATCTTGCTGATATCGTGCATCGCTACGATACCACGCGTCCTATCACGGCAGGCTGTAATGAACCCTCACCAGGCAACCATTTGTTCAAAGGCAAGGCGATTGACATC
>Ga0256405_10002045_pt1 | contig 49669 bp, 31 predicted proteins | sample RumenRJG_02DNA_FD_189096 | JGI IMG/M metagenome (GOLD analysis project Ga0256405, IMG submission 189096) | Bovine rumen microbial communities from Lethbridge, Alberta, Canada - RJG_02 | ecosystem: Host-associated > Mammals > Digestive system > Stomach > Rumen | place: Canada: Alberta...
TCGGTTGCGACGGTGAGCCAGAGCGGTGTGGTGACCGGCGTGAGTGCCGGTCTGGTGGCGATTACGGCGACGAGCATGGACGGCGGCAAGACCGGGACGGCGAGCGTGACGGTAGAGACCGGCGGAAGTGTCCCTTCCACGATCAGCGTGACGGGCGTGACGCTGGACAAGACGGAGTTGACGCTGGAGGAAGGGAAGACGGAGATGCTGGTGGCGAAGGTGTCTCCGGACGACGCGACGAACAAGAAGGTGACGTGGAGCAGCAGCGACGCATCGGTGGCGAAGGTGGATGACAACGGAACGGTGACAGCGGTGAAGGCGGGCAGTGCGACGATTACGGTGACGACGGCGGACGGCGGGAAGACAGCGACGTGCAAGGTGACAGTGACGGCGAAGAGCTTTTCGGTGGAGAGCGTGACGCTGGACAAGACGAGTGTGACGCTGGAAGTGGGAGGTAAAGTGCAACTCACGGCGACGGTCCTTCCTGCGGAAGCGACGAACAAGAACGTGACGTGGAGTACGAGCGACAAGAATGTCGTGACCCTTGCCCCGATCGGTCCGACGGCAACGCTGACGGCGCAGAAAGAGGGTACGGCGACGGTTACGGTGACGACGGCGGACGGTGGGAAGACCGCGACCTGTACCGTGACGGTGACAAAGAAAGGGGGAGGCACGATCGAGGGTCATGCGTATGTGGAGATGGGAGTGAAGACGAGCGGGGGCAAGGTGCTGAAATGGGCGACGATGAATGTCGGAGCGACCAAGCCGGAAGAATACGGCAACTACTTCGCCTGGGGCGAGACGGCGGCCAAGACAGACTACACCTGGGCTACCTACAAATGGATGCAGTCGGGCCAGTCCGATTGGAAGCACATCACGAAATATACCTTCGCAGACGGGCAGAAAGAGGGAATCTGGTATGACGGTGATACGTTCAAAGGAGACGGCAAGACTTCCTTGGCAGATTATGGTTACGCCGATGATGCGGCCCGTCAGATATGGAAAGGGACATGGCGCATTCCAACCGACGCGGAGTGGACGGCACTGCGAAACGAGGAGAACTTCAAATGGACCTGGACGAATAACTACGAAGGGACCGGTGTAGCAGGCCGGATCGTGACTTCCAAGGTCTCCGGCTATGAAGGCAACACCATCTTCCTTCCCGCCACCGGCGGCCGGTACGGTACTACCCTCGGCGATGCCGGCTTCTACGGGGTCTACTGGTCTTCCTCCCTGTACGAGAGCCGCTCGGACGGTGCGGGGAGCGTGGGCTTCAGTTCCGGGGCGGTGTACGGGAGCGGCTACTACCGCTACTACGGCTTCTCGGTCCGTCCCGTCTCAGAATAGCCGTGCAAGCCGAGTGGAGAGTCAAGCTTGCTTGAGCTCTCCCGAAGCGCCGCCGGCTCATTGCGAAGCAATACCGTGCAAGCCGAGTGGAGAGCCAAGCCCAGCTTGCGCTCTCCCGAGGCGCCGCCGTTCCATTGCGAAGTGATAACGGAATCAATAAAATAAAAAAACAGGGGCTTGGAAGATTTCCAGGTCCCTGTTTAAAATGAGGGAGACTAATACACAGCCTTGACCCAGGGCGTTTTGGTCTCCATGAAAGACTTGACTTCGACGGGGATATCCGTGCAGAGGAAATCCGCACCGAGATACACGCCGAGCATGGCATCCGCCGTGCTGTGACCCGGCCACAGGCTGACAATCAAGCCCTGTTCGTGGGCTTTTTTGACAGCGGCGCGGGATGTCCCGTCCATGGTCGCACCCAGGCGGTTGATTCCCATTGCTTTGCAGAGGGCGATGGTCTCGTCGTTGCATGGCTTGCCCGTGATCAGCAACATCTGTACGCCCGGGTGAGCCTGCTGCAGATAGCGCAGTCCGCGGTAATCGCCGGACGTGAAGAGGTAGGTCGCTCCGGCAGGCTTGTTCCGCATGACCCTTTCGTAGAGCTTTTCACAATATTCTTTCAGCCGGTCTTCGGGGTAAAGGTTCGCCGGATTGGTTTTCAACTCGAATTCCACATAGGTCACATCCCCTTTGGAATCCAGCCAGTCCATCAGTTCGTCCAGGAACATCACCTTGCCGCCCTTCTTGGTGCGGGCCTTGCGGATCTCGGCTTCGGTCATCTGCTCGACAACCCCTTCCGTATCGGTCGTACGGGTGAGATTCGAGTCATGCAGGATGACCAGCTTCCCGTCTTTTGTCATGCGGATATCCGTTTCGTATCCCCGGTATCCGGCTTTGTAGCTGGCCTCGAAGGCAGAAATCGTGTTTTCATCAAATTCCATTCTTCCGCCCCGGTGAGAGAAGAACCGGACCTGCTGGTCCTGGGCGAAGGCGGACGCAGCCATCATGGCAGCGATGCATGCAATAATGATTTTTTTCATGATATGTGGTTTAATCTTGTTTCTTGCGGATTGCGATCATCGCTCCGGTAGCGAGCAGGATGATCAGGATGAGCGAAATCGAAGAAGCCCGGGAAATGTTGGAACTGACGGTGTAGTCCCGGGGCTCGAACCGCATGACGATATCATGCTCGCCGGCCGGAAGGACCGCTCCGCGCAGGGTCCAGTTCGTCCGGAAAAGCGGCAGGGGAGTCCCGTCTTCCAGTTTCGCCGTCCATCCCTGGGGATAATAGATTTCGCTGAATACCGTGCTCCGGGGGGCGGAGGCGCGGTAATGGTAATGCAGCTCATTCGGGGCATAGGAAGTCAGCCGGATGGTATCCGCCGGATCGGCCGCCGACCCCGCCGGGAGCGAAGCGGCCGTGGCGGCGAAGTCAGGACCGAGCACCATGCACCGGTGCAGGTCGACTTTTCCCAGCAGGCCGATTTCTTCAGCGGGCGTTGAAGCGACTGCGCAAGTATCCGTGAACCAGGCGTTTCCGAATGCTTTTTCATTCGTTAGCGGATCTGCTTCCGCTCCAATGATGAAATACTTCCCGTTGAGCATGGAGATGATGGGGATTTCCGGCTGGTTCTCCTTGAAATCCTGGATGGTGGCAGCGGATTGAAGCGCACTGACAATCCGATTCACTTCCGGGGAAATGTACCGGTCGATCAAGTCCTGGTAACGCTGGAGCTTGACCGGGGAATAGCCGCCGATATTCTTGTGGTAATAGCTGGCAAAGGAGTCGTTGAAAATATTGGACGTGAAATCCAGCACCCGGTAGCTCGGCAGGGGATCCTGAAGGATCTTCTTGTCGACGGTCCGTGCGGTAAACAGGTTGCGCTGTTCAGTCGGCGTAAAGAAGTGATCTTTATTCAAATACCGTTTGCCTACCGTAAACATGTTCAGGACGACCAGCACGCCGATCGCCATGGCGGCAATCTGCCGGCGACCCGCGGAAGCCGCCTCTTTTTCAGCGCGCGGCAGGCAGGCCCAGTACAGCAGAAGTGCAGTCAGGGCAATGAAAATCAATGAGGTCAGCGCATCCCGGCGCAGCAGCATGGCCCGGTCGGCCCGGAGGGCGTCGGCCAGGATATCCTGCATGCCGGCGTCAGAAGCCGAGGAGAAATCGCCGGCGATGGACGGGAACAGCCAGCACAGCAAGCAGAATCCGCCGGTCAGCGCAAAGGCAATGCCTGTGCTGCGGAGGAATTCTTTCCGTTCGTAGCTTCCTTTCACGATTCTGTCCAGGACAAGGAATCCGAGCGCCGGCAGGGTGACTTGCAGGATGACCAGGGCCATGGAGACCGTCCGGAACTTGCTGTAGAACGGCATGTGATCGTACCAGAACTTGGTGAAAGGCAGGAAATGATTTCCCAGGGCGAGCAGGACGCCGATTACGGTCGGAATGAGGATCCACCATTTTTCTTTCCCTTTATACAGGCACAGGGCAAGGAAAAACAGGAACAGGGTGATGGCTCCCATGTACATCGGTCCTGCGGTGAATGGCTGGGGCCCCCAGTAGAGCGGCAGGCTCTTGGCAATCTGCCGGAGGTTGGGCTGCCCGGCATTCCGAAGCAGCTGGACTGTTTCGGAGTCCATCGGCAGCGAGCCGGCGGAGGAACCGCCGTTGTAATTGGGAATCATCAGATTGGGCAATTCTTCCCAACCATAGGACCAGGCGGTGGCATAATCCAGGTCCAGGCCCTTGGTCTTGGCGCCGTCAGCGTCCGCGGACAGTTCCGAGCCGCCCCGCATGGTCTGTTTGGAGTATGACCAGGTCGGGATCAACCGGTTGGCATTGGTCGCGATACCGGTTACGCCGAGAACCAGCAGCAGCGCGGAAGCCGCGATGAACCGGCCGAATTTTTTCCGCCGGGCGGGATCGGTGAGCAGCCAGATGACCAGCACCAGGACATAGCTGAAAATGATAATCGCGAGGTAATAGGTAATCTGGACGTGGTTCGCCTTGATTTGAGCTGCCAGGGCAAATGCGAAAAGGGCTGCGCCGAATAGGGTGGCAGGCAGCCATTCTTTCCAGGAGTGCGCCTCGTCCCGCAAGGCTTTCCGGTAGGTGAAAACGGCGGCGGCCAGCACCCAGGGCATGTATGCCAGGGCCAGCATTTTGGAGTTGTGGCCTACTTGCAGAATCTGCATGTTGTAGGAGCAGAATGTCACGGCGACAGCTCCCGCCGCAGCTACGACCGGTCCCATCCCCAGGGCCAGCATCAGCAGGAATGCGCCGAGGAGCGAAATCAGCAGGAAACTGGCCGGACGGCCTTTGTAGGACCATTTGAATATAAACTGCGTCCAGTCGCCGTCCGGGTTGCCGGTTACCATGATCGTTGGCATTCCGCTGAACATGGATCCGGTCCACGCGGTTTTGTCGTCCGGGTGGGCGATGTTCCACTGGTTGGCTTCCCGGGCCATGCCCATGAAACCCGTGATGTCACTTTGGTTGAGGACCTCTCCTTGCAGTACCTGTGGGACGAAGCCGAAGGCCAGGACCACGAAAAAGAGGACGATTCCTCCGTATGTCAGGATCGATTTGCGTAGTTTCTTATTCATTTAATTATTTTATATTCAATAGCTTATTTAACATATACTCTCGTTCCGGTAATCTTTTCATCCGCATTCTTTCCCAGCCACACTTCGAACCAGCCTTCCTCTACGCGGAAGTTCATATCTCGGTCCCAGAGGGCGAACTGGCGGTTGGGGATCTCCAGTTCCACCTCCCGGCTTTCACCCGGTTCCAGCGTCACGCGCCGGAAAGCGGCGAGCTGCTTCATCGGGCGGACAACCGAGGCAAGTTCGTCGTGGATATATGCCTGCACGACCTCGTCACCCTTGACGGAACCGGTGTTCGTCACAGTTACCCGGATCTTCAGCGGCTGGCCTTTTTCGAGGGTTTCCACGGTCTGGAAATCCTTGTAATCAAAGGTGGTATAGCTCAGACCGTAGCCGAAGGGATACAGGGGCGAACCGTCGTTCTCCACATAGCCGTAACCGCGGCCGCTGGGCTTGATGCTGTAATACATCGGGTTCTGGCCGATGCTGCGCGCCCAGGTGATGGGCAGGCGGCCTCCGGGGTTGACTGTCCCCGTCAGGACATCGGCAATGGCGCGTCCGCCCTGCTCTCCGGGATACCAAGCTTCCAGGATGGCCGCGGCACCGTCGGCCCAGCCGGAAATGTCAATGACCGCCCCGTTGTGGAGAACCACGATCACGGGCTTGCCGGTCGCAATCAGGTCGCGGACCATCTTCTCCTGATCCACTTCGATGGCCGGTGCCTGCGCATCGGCGACGATCAGGCCCCCTTCCGTCGTCCGGTTCGGCCGGACATGGCTGGAGGGCAGGTGGAAACTACTCCGGTCACTTCCCTCTTCCTCCGTGATGGAAGGGAAGAAAACGAGGACGTCGCAGCGGGAAGCCAGCGGATTCACGTTCTGTCCCACCGGGGCCAAAACCACCTCGGCAGTGCCCTCCAGAGCCTTCTTCAAGCCCTCGTACGGGGTAACGCCGTCCCCTTTCCAACCGCCGCGGCCACCGCTGTAGTCACCGACGTTCAGGATATTGGCGGAAGGGCCGTACACGCCGATGCGTTTTGCTCCACGAAGCGGAAGGATCCCGTCGTTCTTGAGGAGCGTCATGGCCTTGCAGGCCGCTTCGTAAGCCAGTTCCCGGTGTTCGGGACAGCGGACGATGGCGGCTGCCTTCTCCGGATCCACCAGCGGCTCGTCGAAGAGCCCCAGTTGAAATTTGATCCGGAGCACCCGCCGGACAATCTCATCCAGCACCTTCTGGGAAACCTTCCCGGTCCTGACCAGTTCCAGCAAACCGTCACTGGTATTGGCGAGCTGCAGATCGAGCCCGTTGTTCAGGGAAAGGGCCAGCGCTTCCTCTTCCGACTCTGCCAGGCGGTGGTTGCCCGCAACGATTTCCACAGCGCCGTAGTCGGAGACGACGATACCCGGGAATCCCCATTCCTTTTTCAGAATATCCTGCAACAGTTTGGAATTGGTGCTGGCCGGGATGCCGTCTACGGCATTGTACGCACTCATGATTCCCCGGGCACCCCCTTCCTCCACGCAGGCGCGGAAGGGTTCCAGATAGACTTCCCGGAGTTCGCGCCAGGAGGTGATGGAGGCAAAGGAATCATGACCGCCCTCGCCGTAATTGTCCACGAAATGCTTGGGCGTCGCGACGACACCGCCCTCTTCCAGGGCTTTCACGTAAGCGACGCCGAAACGGGAGTTCATCAGTACGTCCTCCCCATAGCTTTCCTGCCCGCGTCCCCAGCGCTGGTCGCGGGTGATGTTGATGACCGGGGCATAGACCTGGCGTACGCCCACGGCCCGAAGTTCCTGCGCAACTACCTGGCCTTCCCGGTAATACAGGTCGTCGTCAAAAGTGGCCGCCATGCCGATGCTCTGCGGGAAACAGGTTGCGTTCCCCCACTGGGCTCCATGCAGGGCCTCGCCGTGCTGGAGCACCGGAATGCCCCACCGGTTGGCCTCCATGGACTTCTGCGTATCTTCGTTGATCCGTTCGGCCACGGTTTTCGGATCGTTGGGAAGTCGGCCGTCCGGGAGGAAATGGCCCACGTTCCGGATGTGGCCCTTCGTATAATCCCGCTTTTCATAGAATTTATTCATGAACAGAAGCTGCGCGCTTGCCTGCGCCACTTTTTCCTCGAGGCTCATCCGGGAAAGGAGGTCCTCCACGCGCTTTTCTACCGGCAGTTGCGGTTCCGTGTAACGCGGTTCTCCCGAACAGGCCCAGAGGAGGACAGGAAGCAAGGCAAGGAAGCAGGATCGTCTCATAACTATTGCTTTACGTATTCAGTTTTTGAATGTTTTTCAATGACTTCGTCCATCAGGGCGGCCATCCTGGCGGTGATGGCCTTCCGTGAGAACTGCTCTTTGCCTTCTCCGACAGGCGGGATGCCGCCGGAAAGATACTGCTTCCAGATCCGCAGGACCATCTCGCGGATCCCCTGTTCGTCCTCCCAGTCGTGCACCTCTCCGCTGCGGGTCTGTCCGACGATGGTAGCCATCGCGCCGTCCGGCTGTCCGATGCCGAGAATCGGCCGGGAGGATGCCAGGTATTCGAACAATTTGCCGGGCAGGGCCGCCCCGTATTCGGGTTCGCGGCGGAGCAGGAGCAGCAGGATGCTGGCATTCATTTGCTCCCGTACGGCAGTCGTGTGGTCTTTATAGCCCAGGTTGACAAGATGGTCTTCCAGTCCGGCGGCGCGGATGGCGTCGAGGACTTCCCGGTCGATTTTTCCGACAAGCCGGATCCGCATTTTTTCGCGGAACACAGGGTCGCTCGCGCACAATTCGGACAAGATTTTCCAAAGGGTCAGTGGATTTCCGTCGGACGAGAAAAGACCGGTATTGGTCAGGTTGAAGTAACCGTCCGGCTCGATGACCTGGTCGAAATCCTCCCCATCATACCCGTTGGTAATCAAGTGGATATGCTGGGATGTCATTTGCTGGAAATCATCCCGTTCCATCGGAGAGACACTGACGACGGCCGTGGCCTCGTCCAGCACGGCTTTCTCGAGTGCATGGTATTTCCTGTCCGCCCAGCGCGTCAGCGGTAAATGCTTGTAATAGAATATCTTTGTCCATGCGTCCCGGAAATCGGCTATCCAGGGGATTCCCGTGGAGCGGGCCACTTTCCGGGCAATCAGGTGCATGGAATGCGGCGGTCCGGTACTGATAATCAGATCGACAGGATGTTCCTTGAGGTATTTTTTCAGGAACCGGACCGAGGGGCGGACCCAACTTACGCGCGGGTCGGGGATGAAGCAGTTCCCCCGGATGAAGAGGGCAAGTCGCTGCTTGAGCGATTTTTTCTGACTGTTGATCGGGTTGACTTCACCGGCCGCTCCGCCCTTCTTCCCGGTGAATTTGCGGTATAAGTCATAGACTTCCGTGATCGGACGCCGCAAGATGACGGTTCCTTGCGGAATGTCACTCTCCAGGGAATAATCCACCACCGTCATATCCGGATTCTCCGGGGTATAGACGATGCTTTTCCAGCCGAACTGGGGAAGGTATTTAATAAATTTAACCCATCGTTGGACTCCGGAGCCACCTGCCGGAGGCCAGTAATAGGTAATTACCAGCACTTTTTTCATCTCTCGGTTCCGTTTGATAGGATGCGGAAACTGCACTATTCATGCAGTGAAGACAAAAGTAACAAAAAAAAGGCGAAAAACCGGACTTCGTTGGTAAAGAGTGTTTTTCCCCGTGCGCTTATTGGATTTTTATAACGATTTAACTACATTTATGCACCGTAGCCCATTTGGGGAATAATCCTGACTATGTTAAAAAGATGCAACTTCCTTCTGCTCATCGCCCTGGCAATTTCGGCATGTGCAGAAAGTGACAAAACCAAAGCAGAGATGGGAACGTATGGTTATGATCAAGCATTTTTCGCCCGGAACGGCATCGCAACGGAGGAGTTGTCGACCCCGGACGGAATGTCGAGAATCCTGATTGTCCCTGCCTATCAGGCTCGTGTAATGACTTCGACAACGGGCGGGCTGCAAGGCCGCAGCTATGGTTGGATCAACTATGAATACATCGAAAAGGGGGAGGTTAGCCCGCAATTCAATCCTTTCGGGGGAGAAGAGCGGTTTTGGCTCGGTCCGGAGGGCGGCCCTTTCTCCTGGTTCTTCAAACCGGGAGAAGAGCAGGATTATGCCCACTGGAAGGTCCCGGCTGTCATGGATACGGAGCCGTTCGAGAAAGTCAGAAAAGAGGAAGCATCTATTCTGTTTTCGAAACAGTTTGAACTGACCAATGCCTCCGGACACGTGTTCCGCATCGGCGTGGAGCGCCGGATTGCATTGCTGGACAAGAAAGAAACGGGGGCTTTGTTCGGTGCGGAGATTCCGGAATCCGTAAAAAGTTTGTGCTATTTGACTGAAAATACGCTGATTAACCGAGGAGATGCTTCGTGGACCCGCGAAACCGGCATGCCCTCCGTCTGGTTGTTGTGCACGTTCAATCCGACCCCGACGACAACTGTTTTCGCTCCATACGACATGACGTGGTCCGGTACGGTTGTCAATGACAGTTACTTTGGGAAAGTCCCCTCCGACCGCCTGGTGGTGGACGGAGGTGTCATCTATTTCAAAATTGACGGGGAATACCGGGCCAAGATAGGACTTCCTCCCGGGTCATCGCTGGGTCTCTGCGGAAGCTACGATGCGGAGGCTGGCGTACTTAATCTGTTGAAATACAACAAACCGAAGGGAAATCCGGCTTATGTGAACGGCCAATGGGGGCCGCAGGATGATCCTTTTTCCGGGGATGCCGTCAATGCGTACAATGACGGGCCGACGGAGACGGGGACGGTCATGGGTCCTTTCTTCGAAATCGAGACCTCTTCTCCGGCTGCCGCCCTGGCTCCCGGAGAGAAACTGATCCATATCCAGCACATGCTGCATCTGGAGGGAAGCCATGAGGATTTGTCCAGGATTGCCCGGGCTGCCTGCGGGGTTGACCTCAATCAGGTTGCCGCCCAATTCAAATGATAATCTGAACGCATCATGGAAAAAAAGAAAGTTGTTCCTGCCGGCATTGTATGGCCGTTCATCTTGCTGACCACCCTGTTTTTCGCCTGGGCAGTCCCGAATAACCTGACAGACACGATGCTCGCCGCCTTCAAGCGGATCATGAGCCTGTCCGATTCAAAGACGGCATGGATCCAAGTTGTCTGCTACCTGCTGGGCTACGGCTGCTTTGCTGTTCCGGGGGCGCTGTACATCTGCAAGCATTCCTATAAATCCGGCGTCATGCTTGGCCTGGGCATGTACGCCGCCGGTGCATTCCTGTTTTTCCCGGCCATGAAAGTGGCCATGGTCAACAATGCGGTCGGATACATCACCTTCCTGCTGGCGATTCTGGTCCTTTTTGCCGGACTCTCCATCCTGGAAACCTCCACGAATTCCTATGTCTGCGCCATCGGGCCCGAAGAAACAGCGACGCGGCGGCTCAACCTGGCCCAGTCGTTCAACCCCTTCGGCTCGATCGCCGGCGTCGTCATTTCCCAGGTGTTCATCCTGTCCCAGCTGAACACGATGTCGGCCGCTGACCGGGCCGCCCTGCCCGCCGAACAGCTGCAAGCGATCCAGCAGGGAGAACTGACAGCGGTAACGACCGCGTATGTGATCCTGGGAGCGGTCATGCTCGTATTGCTGCTGGCCATCGCCCTGACGAAAATGCCGGCGCTGAAAGAGAATGCCGCACTGGACGTGAAGGGGTCCGGCCGAAGGCTGGTTCACAACCGGAAATATGTCTGGAGTGTGGTTGCCCAGTTTTTCAATATCGGGGCGCAGATTGCCGTATGGTCCTATGTCATCCGCTATGCCATGCATAACCTGCATTTCGACCAGATTATCAGTTCACTGGGCCCGAATGCGTCTCAAACGGACATCATATCGGCCCTGCGGGGCGTCGAGCCGGTTGCTGGCGGGTTCTATTCTTTTTGCGAAGCGATCGGTCTGGACGCGCTCCTTCCCCGCACAGCGGAGCAGGCCGGGGCGACCTATTATATCCTGTCTCTCGTCCTCTTTGTGGCCGGCAGGTTCTTGTGTACCTTCCTGATGAAGTACTTCCAGCCGCGTAAACTGCTGGCCTTTTTTGCCGGGGCAGCGGTATTGTTCACGCTCGGAACCGTTTTCGGCAAAGGAGCGGCAGGCGTATATTGCCTGATGTGCATTTCCGGCTGCATGTCATTGATGTTCCCGACCATCTATGGAATGGGAATCGACGGCTTGGGTGAGGACACCAAACTGGGCGGTTCCGGAATGGTGATGGCCATCGCCGGAGCTTCCGTCCTGACGCAGATCGAAGGCATTATTTCCGACCAGGCCGGTTCCATCGCCACGGCGTACATTGTTCCGGCCGTCGCCTTTGCCGTCATCTTCATTTACAGCGCTTTCGCCCTCCGTCCGACTGTTTCTGAAAAGGCATGAAACGATTGATTCTGATAGGATTGTGCTGGATTTGCCTCGTGCTGTCATGCCCGGGGCAGACAGCGGATCGCATCGGGTATAATCATCCCGGCCTGGAGGTGGATCTGGGCGTGGGGCTTTGGGGGACACCGCTCCCATGGGATTACGACGGGGACGGATTGACGGATCTCCTGGTTTCCTGCGCGGATGTCCCTTACCGGGGATTGTATTTCTTCCGAAATATCGGAACGAAGCAGCGGCCTTTTTTCGCCCGTGCCGAAAAACTCTGCAAGACGGGCAGCAATAACATCAAACTCTCAGTGGTCGACGGGGCTCCGCGGATTCTGACCGCCGGCTATGAATGGCCGGGGTTCATGCAGGATCCCTTTTCGGTAAAGCGGGAAATCGCGTACCGGGGGGACCGTCTCGGAGAAGGATACAAGCACAGCCGCAGCCACATGTGGGGATATGTCGATTGGGATGATGACGGGGACCAGGATATTCTGGTCGGGATCGATACGTGGGATGCATACGGCTGGGATAATGCCTTTGATACAGAAGGGAACTGGAAAAACGGCCCGTTGCACGGCTATGTTTTCCTTTTGGAAAACGTCGCGGGGCAGTATGTGAACCGCGGGAAAATCCTTGCCGGAGGCAGTCCTGTCGATGTTTTCGGGGCTCCGAACCCCTGCGTGGCCGATTTTGACGGGGACGGTGACCTGGATCTGATTTGCGGAGAATTCCTGGACGGGCTGACCTGGTTTGAAAATACCGGAACACGGAAAGCTCCGGTTCTGGCCGCCGGCCGCCCGTTGTCCAACCGCCGGGGCGAGATCCGGCTGCATTTGGAGATGATCATGCCGGTGGTATGCGATATGGACCGGGACGGTCTTCCGGACCTCGTCATCGGAGACGAAGACGGGCGGGTGGCCTGGGTCCGGAATACCGGGAAAGTGCGGCGGCACATGCCTGTTTTCGAGGACCCGTCCTATCTGCGCCAAGAGGCGGATTGGCTGAAATTCGGGGCTTTGGCAACGCCTTGTGCCTATGATTGGGACGGAGACGGGAAACAAGATTTGATTTGCGGGAATTCCTCGGGTGAAATAGCCCTGATCCGGAACCTTTCGGGAGGCGACAGCCCCGTCTGGGCGGAACCGGTCCTGGTGCGTTGCGGCAAGAAGCCGATCCGGGTGATGGCAGGCCCCAATGGGTCAATCCAGGGCCCTGCAGAGGCCAAGTGGGGATATACCGTCCTCAGCGTTGCCGATTGGGATGGCGACGGCCGTGCGGATTTAATCGTCAACTCCATCTGGGGAAAGATCGAATGGTTCCGGAATGCGGGATCCCGGTCCGGACTGGATTTCGAGCCGGCCCGGCCGGTGATTGTCGAGGAGATGACACCGGTCCCCAAACCTGCCTGGAACTGGTGGAATCCCGCCCCGGGAACGCTGTCCACCCAGTGGCGGACAACCCCGGTGGTCCTCGATTGGAATGGGGACGGATTGCAAGATTTGATTGTATTGGACCAGGAAGGTTATCTTGCTTATTATGAGCGGTTTCTTTCCTCGGACGGGTTGCTCGTCCTGCGTCAGCCCCGGCGGATTTTCCATGGGGTGGATGCCTCGGTTTATCACAACCGGAAAGGGATGTCAGGCCCGGGAGGCGCCCCTTTGCGCCTGAATGCCTTGGAAGCAGGTGCTTCCGGCAGGCGGAAAATCTGTTTCACGGACTGGGACGGGGACGGCCGGCTGGATTTGATCGTGGACAGCAAGAATGCCTGCTGGTTCCGCAATGAAGGAGAAACAGACGGAATTGTTCAGCTGCGCCACATGGGCGACCTGGCCCGGACCGTCCTGGAGGGACATACCACCTGCCCGACGCCGGTCGACTGGTCCGGCGACGGAATCAACGATATCCTGCTGGGCGCGGAGGACGGGCATTTTTACCGGATCCGCAATCCCAGACACTCAAAGAAATAAATGTATAATTTAACTTTCGCAATGACGAAAATGATCAATTCACATCCCAGAATCGGTATCCGTCCGATTATCGACGGGCGTCGCGGCGGTGTCCGCGAATCCCTTGAAGAAATGACCATGGGCATGGCCAGGAGCGTAAAACAGCTGTATGAATCCACGCTCCGGTACAATGACGGTGCTCCGGTTGAGTGCGTGATTGCCGATACAACCATCGGCGGCATTGCAGAAGCCGAGGCGGCGACAGCCAAGTTCCGCGATAACAATGTCGGGGCAGTCATTTCTGTAACTCCTTGTTGGTGTTATGGTTGCGAAACCATTGACATGGATCCCCTGATGCCGAAGGCAATATGGGGATATAACAAAACCGAGCGCCCGGGCGCTGTTTACCTGGCCGCAGCCCTGGCGGCCCATAACCAGAAAGGGCTTCCCGCCTTCGGAATTTATGGCCGGGATGTACAGGACAAGGAAGACACCTCCATTACGGAAGATGTCCGCGAGAAGCTGCTTCTGTGGGGGAAAGCCGCGGTCGCGACCATGCAGATGCGGGGGAAGGCTTACTTGACGATCGGGTCGGTCTCCATGGGTATTGCGGGTTCCACGCCGATTCCGGACTTCTTCCAGGACTATCTCGGCATGCGCAACGAATTTGTCGATACGGCCGAAATCGTCCGCCGTGTCAAGCTGGGGATTTACGACCATGCCGAATATGAAAAAGCACTGGCCTGGGTGAAGGAGAACTGTGTGTCCCGGGAAGGACCGGACTATAACCGAGAAGACTTGAAACTGGACCGGAAGGAACTGGACGCCAATTGGGAATACAGCGTAAAAATGGCGTTGCTTTTCAGGGATCTCATGATTGGGAATCCCGTGCTCGCCGGGATGGGCCTCGAGGAGGAAGCTTGTGGGCACAATGCGATTGTCGGCGGGTTCCAGGGGCAGCGTCAATGGACGGACCATATGCCCAACGGCGACTTCGCGGAAACGATCCTGAATACGACGTTCGACTGGAACGGCGTGCGCCGTCCCTATACCTTTGCGACGGAAAATGACACGCTCAACGGTGTGACGATGCTGTTGCTCCAATTGCTGACGAACCGGGCCCAGATGTTCTCGGATGTGCGGACCTATTGGTCGCCGGAGTCGGTCAAACGGGTGACCGGCATTGAATTGGAGGGTCGTGCGGCCGGCGGGTTCATCCACCTGATCAATTCCGGGGCGACCACCCTGGATGCAACGGGTCAGATGTCCGATGCCGCGGGCAATCCGGTCATGAAACCCTTCTGGGAGGTGACGGATGCCGATGCGAAGGCCTGTCTGGAGAATACGACGTGGATGCCGGCTGACCGCCAGTATTTCCGTGGAGGCGGTTTCTCCAGCCATTTCCGCACCCGTGGGGAGATGCCCATGACCATGTGCCGGATCAACTTGATCAAGGGGCTGGGGCCGGTGCTGCAGATTGCAGAAGGCTGGGCTGTGAATGTTCCGGACAAAGTGTTCGAAACAATTAATTTACGGACAGATAAGACGTGGCCGACCACGTTCTTCGCCCCGCGTGTGGACGGCAAAGAAGGGAGCCCGTTCAAAGATGCGTACAGCGTCATGAACAACTGGGGTGCGAACCATGGCGCCATCAGCTATGGACATGTGGGCGCTGAGATGATCACCCTCGCTTCGATGCTCCGCATCCCGGTCTGCATGCATAACGTTCCGATGGACAAGGTTTTCCGTCCTTCAGCCTGGGCGGCATTCGGAATGGACAAAGAAGGGGCGGACTACCGTGCTTGCCAGGTGTATGGGCCGATTTATGGATAGGGATTTGTCATGAAAACAGTTATTGGATTGGATTTCGGAAGTGATTCCGTGCGCTGCCTGATCGTAGATGCAGCGGATGGCCGGACCTATGGAACGGCTGTCGCCGAGTATCCCCGCTGGAAGGCAGGATTATACAGTGATGCGTCTGCCTGCCAGTACCGGCAGCATCCGCTGGATTACCTTGAGTCCATGGAGAAATGCGTCCGGGAGGCGATGGAAGGTGTCAGCGGCGAGGTCCGGGATGGGCTTGCCGGCATGTCTTTCGATATGACGGCCTCCACGCTGGCCTTTACGGACCGCTCCGGCATGCCGCTGGCTTTGACGCCCGGCCATGAAGAGGATCCCGACGCCATGTTCGCCCTCTGGAAGGACCATACGGGTTTCGAAGAGGCGGACCGGATCAACGAAGTGGCCCACGGGTGGCGCGAGGACTACACGCGGTTTACCGGCGGCTCTTATTCGTGCGAGTGGAGCTGGGCGAAGATCCTGAAAATGCTCCGCCATGCCCCGCACCTGCGTGCCGAGGCCTTCTCCTGGGTGGACAACTGTGACTGGATCCCGGCGTTGCTGACGGGGAACACAGACCCGCTGCGGATCGCGCGGTGCCGGTGTGTCGCCGGGCACAAGGCCCTCTGGCATGCGGCCTGGGGCGGTTTGCCGCCATGGGATTTCTGGAAGGAGGTGGATCCGCTGCTGCTGCAGTTCCAGGGCCATCTGTATCAAGAGACCCATACGGCCGATACGAAAGTGGGCTCCCTCACCAAGGAATGGGCGGAGAAGCTCGGACTTCCTGAAGGCCTTGCCGTCGGCCTCGGATCTGTCGACGGCCATGTCGGCGCCGTCGGTGCGGGTGTCCGTCCGGGCGTACTGGTCAAGGTGATCGGGACTTCTACCTGCGACATGACCGTAGCGTCCTATGAGGCGGTGGGAGACCGTGCCGTGCGGGGAATTTGCGGTCAGGTGGACGGTTCCATCCTTCCGGGCTACATCGGCATCGAGGCGGGCCAGTCCGCTTTCGGGGACGTGTATGCCTGGTATCAGCGGTTGCTCGGCTGGGCAGTGGAAGAGGGTCCGGCACGGGACGGCATTCTCTCCCGGCTGACTGCCGAGGCGGAGAAACTCCCGTTGACTCCGGACGATCCGGTGGCGCTGGACTGGTTCAACGGACGGCGCTCTCCGGACGAGGATTCGCGTGCGCAGGCGGCCATCGCCGGCCTGACCCTCGGGACCTCTGCGCCCCAGCTATACAAGGCGCTGGTGGAGGGAACGGCATTTGGCTCACGGGCCATCAATGAACGGCTTTCTGCAGAGCATGTCCCGGTGGAGCGGATCGTCGCTGTCGGCGGCATTTCGAAAAAGTCCCCGTTTGTCATGCAGACCCTGTCGGATGTCATGGGGATGCCGATCGAGGTGCTGGAAGGAGACCAGGCCTGTGCACTGGGAGCCGCGATGTTCGCATCGGTGGTGGCCGGAATCCATCCCGATGTGTTTGCAGCCCAGAAAGCCATGGCTTCTCCCGTGGCGCACCGATATGAGCCTTCTGCCGCGCGGCATCGCATCTATGATGTGCTGTATTCGCGTTACAAGGAATTGGGAAACAGGTGACAGGCAGCGAAAAACTCTCCCGTCAGTATTTTTTCAATGCATGGAAAACATTAAATTTGCAGTATAAAATAACAAATCACTATGAAACGGAGATTTTTCATTTATCTGACTTCCTTGGTGGCGGCTGCCACGATGCTCGTCGCATGCGGCGGGAACAAGACGAAGACGGATTCCTGCCAGAAAGAGGGTGAAGCCTGCTGCCAGGAGTTTGCCAAGAAACTGCCGATCGGCGTGCAATTGTATACCGTCCGGACAGAATTGGAGAAGGATTTTTACGGGACATTGAAGAAGGTCCGCGACCTGGGCTATGCCGGTGTCGAATTCTATGGAGAGTATTATGGACATACCCCCGTAGAGGTCAAGACCATGTGCACGGAACTGGGATTGATTCCGTTCTCCAACCACGTCCCGTTCCAGCAGATGATGGACGACTTGGATAAAGTGATAGCAGACAATACGGTGCTCGGAGTGCAGTACATCGCCTTCCCGTACATGGACGAGGCCAGCCGTCCGGGCGTGAATCCGGAGCAGTTCAAGGCGACGGTCGCCAAGATCGGCGAGGTCGGTGCGAAGGTCAAGAAGGCCGGTATCCAGCTGCTGTATCACAACCACGATTTCGAGTTTGTCAAGCTCCCTGACGGTACGGTCGGACATGACTATATCTTCTCGTCCAACGACAAGTCCAACCTCCAGGTGGAACTGGATGTCTGCTGGGCCGATTATTCCGGATTCAAGCCGGCCGATGTGATTACGAAATATGCAGGCCGCATTCCGATCATCCATGTCAAGGACTACTATCTGGAAGGCAAACTCAGCAAAGCGCCGTATGCCCTGATCGGTACGTCGAATGACAACTCGATGAAGGATGCCGGCGGCTGGTTCGAATACCGTCCCCTCGGTGAAGGCCAGGTGGATATCCCCGCCCTCATCAAGGCCGCGATCGCCAGCGGGTCACAGTGGCTGTGCGTCGAGCAGGATGAGCCCGTCAAGGGTGCTGCCGACCGTTTCGAAGGTCTTGCCCACAGCGCCGAGTATCTCCGCAAACTGGGGTTGATGTAATTGAGATTTTGTAACCATGGTGGCAGGGAGGTCCGACCGGCTTCCCTGCCACTGTTGATTTATCGGATATGAAAGCATTGGTTATCGGCGCGACAGGCGCTGTCGGGAAAGATCTTGTCGGTCAGTTGCTTGCCGACGACGCGTTCGAAAAAGTGGACATTTTCGTCCGCCGGCCGGGCGGATGGAATTCCCCGAAATTAAACACGCATGTTGTCGATTTCGAAAAGCCGGAAGAATGGAAGGACCTCGTAACGGGGGATGTCCTCTTCTCCTGCCTGGGGACGACCCTGAAAGCGGCCGGGGGGCCGGCTGCCCAATGGAAAGTAGACTATACTTATCAGTATGAAGTTGCCCGGGCTGCCCGGGAAAACGGGGTCCCCAAGTACGTCCTGATTTCCTCCATCGGGGCTGATTCGCAGTCGAAGATCTTCTATACCCGGATGAAAGGGGAGCTGGAAGATGCCGTGAAACAATTGGGATTCCCGTCCTGCTTCATCCTCCAGCCGCCTTCTTTGATCCGGAAAGGAAGTGACCGCTTCGGGGAGAAAGCGGGGGTGGCGCTGCTGAAAGCGTTCAATGCTGTCGGCTTGATGCGAAAATGGCAACCGATGCCTACGGAATCGGTTGCCAAAGCGATGATCCGGCTCTCCAAGACGGCGGGCAATGAATCAGTTACATTGACGGCACAGGAGATTCGGTTTTACAACTCCGAACCCTAGCGACGCTTTTTGCGCGGGGCGAAGGTCAGGGTCTCCTGAACAGTGCCTTTCAGGAGGTTGTGGATCGTGATGTGCAGTTTCCCGTCGCGGATATCCCCTTCGATGACCGTCGGGTATTTTTCGGGATGGGGGACGCGCTTATCCCCTTTGCCGGTGAAGCCCATCTCCGGACCGCCGCCGACGATCTGTCCCCAAGGCCGGTCTTTGGTCGGGGCGTCATACCGATAGCAGTGTTTGTGGGCCGTGATGATCAGTTGGCATCCGGCTTTCTCCAGGAAAGGAGTCCACAAACGGGCGCAGGTGCGCTGCCAGGAGGCATAATTCGTAGTGTATTTCGGATCCGTATCGTTCGGGGCGATGTCTCCGGGATTAGCGTCTGGCCTGGAATCGAAGAGCGGGATATGGCAGAATGCGACCAGATACGGTGCAGAGGCGATTTCCCTGCGGGCCAGGGCTTCCTGCAGCCAGGCTACCTGGGCCTCCCGGTACGCTTCGCTGTTGAACAGGCCGGCGAACAGCGGGTTGGTGTCGAGTTTGTCTTCGGCAGTGTCGAGACCGATCATGGCAATGTCGCCCATCCGGACGGCAAAGTTCCGCCCCAGATCCCAGTCCCGGGAATTGCGTTCTTCCGGCTGGCGGTACATCCAGACGCGTTCCAGGTGGCGGTTGGCCATGCCCCGGGAGTCGTGGTTGCCCGGACAGAACAGATACGGGATTTCTGCCGCATAATCGGTCCGGTCAATTTCCGGTGTCAGGTAGATGCGCATCTGATCCTCAATGGTTTCCTCGGTATTGCTGGCATCTCCGTTCCAAATCACGCAGGAAGGGGCCAGCGCCGCGATTTTCTCGATGGCCCGTCCGAACGGTTCCCACTTGACATGGGTGTCGTTGATGACGCAGAAATGGGCTTTGCTCTTCCTTCCGGCCGTCGTGAAACGGTAGGTGCGGCTGTCTTCTTCATTGCCGACAATCCTCATCTTGTACCCGCCGCCGTAATAAATCCGGTCAGCGCCGATGCGGTAATAATAGGTCGTAGCAGGTTGCAATCCGGTCAGCCGGACCTGGATGACACGGTCGCTGATTTCAGTCGTACGGTATCCGCCGCATTTGACCTTCTTGCCGTCGCTCAGGTCCGGCTTCTGCCCATAAATCACATAGCCATTCGCCAAGTCGCTGACTGCGAAGGCGACTCCCATCGATGTCTCCGCATAATTCTGCAGCATCGGGGCGGAAATGATCAGTTTCCCATCCTTCACTTTTTCTTCATCCGGAACGGGAACTTCCGGATGGAAGTGTTCGGTGGCTTTCAGGACGCCGCTTGTGCCGGTTGCCGCCGCCAGCAGGGCGGTACTCTTGAGGAAATCTCTTCTCTTCATGGGTGGTATGGTTATTTGTAAATATCTGACAGTGAGACTGATTTTTGGTGCGGGACAGCCGGGTCGTCTACCATGGCGTCAATGGTCCGGCCCGACTTGTCCATGACGTTTTCCTCGAGGAAACGCTTTTGCTCGGGCCAGGTCGCCAGGAAATGCCCGGCAATGTCGTGCGTATGGTCTTTGTGCCGGTAAAAGTTGTAAGGATAGCCTTTCTTGGCCAGAATCCCGGCAATCACATGACTTCCGAACATGCCCCGCCGCCCGAAGGCCATCTTTTTGTATGCGACCGCACCGTCTGCCGTTCCGTGGAACAACAGCTGCAGGCAGGGAGCCGTCTTGTAATCCGGAACGCCCTGGTCAGACATGATGGCGCCGGCAAAAGACATGACGCCGGTAAACTGGAATCCTTCCGGAAGCACCGCTGTCCGCGGGGTTCCGTTGCAGATCTCCCATTCACTGGAAAGGCTGATCATGGCCCCGGCGGAACTGCCCGCAATGACCATGTTCGCAGGATTGAGGCCGATCTGGCCGGCATGGTCGGCCAGGAAGCGGACCGCCGAAAACACGTCTTCCACCCCGATGTTGACGGCATGCTGCGTCTTCTTGGCGGCATCGATCAGGTGAAAGAGATCAAACCGCATCGGGATGCCCTTCAGGCCGAGCCGGTAATCGATGGAAACAACGCGGTAACCGTTGTCGTTCAGGAGTTTGAACCACGGCATGTAATACTTGTTGTTCCGCTCCCCGGAAATGAATCCGCCGCCGAAAAGGAAGAGGACAGTCGGCTTCTCGTGGCCGTTAAAGGTGGGGGAAGCCTCCGCAGACGGCTGGTACACATCCAGATACAGGTTACACGTATCACGTGTTGCATAGAGATACGTGCCGGAATAATGCTGCGCATGGACTTCCAGGAAGGACCCCAGCGCAATCAGGATGAAAAGGAAGCGTTTCATGACTGCGGTGGTTGCGGATATTGCGCCCGTTCCGCCTCGGCCGGCTCACCGAATAAGGGTGGTTCCACATCTCCTTTCGGGTCGCAGGAGGTGAAGAGGGCCGGGGCGACGGCTGCCAGCCCCAGGGAAATGCCGACGACCCGCGCCACCTTGCCTTGCCGTTTGCGGGCAGCAAGCTGTTCTTCAAGATATTTCACTTCCGCCTCGCATTTGGGGCAGGTTCCCAGGCAGTCTCCCTTGTATTTGCACTCCGAGGTAACGAACGCAATGTCATTTTCCCGGGCAATCTGCCTGCGGATTTCTTTGAGCACTTTGCAGGTTTCTTTCCCTTTTCTCATGTCTTTCCGTATCGTAAGTAAGTTTGTCAAAATGATGGAATCCCATGTCTGTCAGGATTTTCTCACTTTTCTGAACGTCTTCTTGGCTATTGAATTCCGGAATCAGCGGCAGGCGCACCGTGCAGTTTTCTGCCTTGCCCTGCCGGACCAGATACTGGAGGTTGTCAGTCACCGGACCGAGGTCCGCACCCGTGTACCGGCGGTAAATTTCCGGGTTCATGTCCTTAATGTCCACAAACAAATGGTCAACCGCCGGGAGCGCTTCTTCGAGCAGAGCCCCGGGAACATGCAGGCTGGTCTCTAGGTTGATTTTCCAGAGCGGGCCGCAGATTTCCCGGAAGGCGCGGATGAAGCCGGCCTGCAGGAGCGGTTCCCCGCCACCGAAAGTGATGCCGCCGCCGCTCGCAAGGAAGTACAGTTCATCCTGTTTCACGGCTTCATACAGGCCCTGCGGCGTATAAGTGGCATGCGGATAAGCAAGGACAAGGGTCTGCGGATTCAGGCACCACCGGCAGCGCAGGGGACACCCCATGAAGACGACCAGCGTCGTGACGCCGTCGCCGTCAATGCCGATCCGATGCCGGGAGATGGCCAGGATATTTGCCGACAGGTCCATATTTGGTTTTTTCGCAGAAGCGGAACTCAATTTACAAAGATAAAGTCTTTTGCGGGGAAATCCTTGCACGGGCATCTCACTTTTTTTCCTATCTTTGCCCGCTCCGACAAGGAATAGAACATGAAGACGCGGACAGATACACTTGCGGGCCACCTGGCAATCGCCGGAGCCTATACCATATTCGGGCTCAATATCGTTTTTTGCAAGGATATTGCGAATTCTGCCGTCATTTCCCCGATGGTCCTGTTTGTCCTGCGGGCAGTCGGCGCGACCGCGTTGTTCTGGGTGCTTTCCCTTTTCCTTCCGAAAGAACCCGTCGACAAGGGGGATTTCCTGAAAATAGCGGCGGCCTCCTGCGTGGGCCTGTTCATTCCCCAAATGACTTTCCTGATGGCCATTACGATGGCGACCTCCATCGATACCGCCATCATGAGCACGCTGGGGCCGATCTTCACGATGGTATTTGCCTTCCTTTTCCTCAAAGAACCCATCACGGGGAAAAAGGCCGGCGGGGTCGCGCTGAGCTTTGCCGGTGTCATCTTCTTGATCCTGAATTCTGTCCATGAAGGCGGGGCCTCGGAATCCTCTCCCATGGGAATCGGACTCCTGCTGGTCAACAGCCTTAGTTTTGCCTTGTACCTCGGGTTGTTCCGTCCGCTGATTTCCAAGTACAGTGTGGTGACATTCATGAAATGGATGTTCCTGTTCTCCTTGCTTTTATCTTTGCCCTTTTCGATGAAGGGGCTCCTGGAGACAGATTTCCTGGCGATTCCGGCCCTGGTCCGGTGGGAAATCGGGTACCTCATTTTCTTTGCGACCTTCGTGGCCTATTTCCTCATCCCATTCGGACAGAAACAATTGCGGCCCACGCTGGTCAGCATGTATACCTATCTGCAGCCCATCATCGCCGCGGTGATCAGCATCTGGACAGGCCTGGATGTGGTCACCTGGCAGAAATGCCTGGCAACCGTCCTGATTGTCGGCGGCGTCGTGCTCGTCAGCCGGAGCCGGGCCGCAGCTTCGTAGGCCGTTCGGCCGGGTTTACACGTCCCAGCGGACGTTCTGCGCGCGCAGTTTGGCCTGCAGGTCAGGGACATTGATGTCCCGGCAGGACTGGCGGCGGCTGACGGCGATGGAGGCGGCTACGCCGGCGGCCTGGCCGGTCATCAGGCAGGTCCCGATTTCCCGCGCGTCATAGGTCAACTCTTTCTCAAATCCGAAGCAGCGGCCTGCTACCAACAGGTTGGGCACGTGCTTGGGCGTAATGGAGGAATAGGGGATCTGCCAGATCTTGCGGTCTTTCCTCAGGATCTTGCCGCCGTTGTATTTCAAATTCGAGTCTCCGCCGGTAACCCCGATGACGTCCCGGTAGACCTTGCCGGTTGCGGCCCCTTCCGTCGTGACATTTCCGACGCTGTTCAGCACGCGGGTAATGCGTACGCCGACGACAGTGGGCGTATCGACCAGGTAGAGGTCTTCATTCCCGGCGATTTTCCGCAGGCCTTCGACTTCTTCCCACATCATCTTGCGCAGCCCCAGCTGGATGCGCGTGAGGTTGTACATGTCGAGACCATCCTGGTCTTTTTCTCCGACTGTATGGCGTGTCCTGACCCCTTTCACGGGCGTCGGGGAGCCTTTTCCGCTGTTTTCGGCATTGCCGATGCGCCACATGGCGCCGATGTCGTTCTTGTAAACCGTGAAGTCTTCTCCGGTCCATTCCAGGACGTCCCCGTCACCGGAAGCATCGATGACAAAGCGGCAGCGGACCGCAACCCGGCCGCTCTTCCCCTCCAGGATAACAGACTCGATGGCATCTCCGGAACGCGTCACCTGCGTAGCCTGGACCCCGTACAGAATCCGGACGCCCGATTCGGCGCAGAAGGCCTCCATGAAATATTTCGCGGCCTCGGGATCCACTTTCGGGCGGATGTTTTCCTTGGAGAGCATGCCTACTTTGTCCAGCCGCCGGCAGAGTTCTTCCGCTATCCCGAATACGGCCTGTTTGCCGCTTCCGTCCTCCAGGAGGTGGTACATATTGATGATCGGCGTGACCCCGCAGCCGGTGAACAGGCCGCCGAGGAAATATTCCCGTTCCAAGAGCAGGACATCGCATCCTTCACGCGCCGCGGCCACCGCTGCAGCAAAACCGGCCGGGCCGCCGCCGACGATAACGACATCCGCGCTGTCCACGACGGGAATCCGCCGTGCGGGTTCCTTGACATGTCCTTTGACTTCCAGCGGAGTCTTTGATTCCTTGGGTTTCGCTTCTGTCTCGCGGACACCGAGCGTGAGTCCGAGTGCCCCCGCGGCACCTGTCTTGATGAAATGTCTCCTGTCCATATTCTTCTATCCTGTATTAGATTGTCAAATTTAACTGATTTCCAGCGGAATGTCAAGAGGAGCGGGGTGGAGTTTTTACAGGTGGCGCAGCAGGACGGGTCCAAGCAGTCCTGAAGGGAGGAGCGGATCGTTTGCCTTGTAGAAAGTCATTGGGGTGGTCGTAACAGGGTCTTTGCAGTCGGGCTGGCAGTCTCCGATAATCCGGTTGACCCAAAGGTTGGCTACCTGGATTTCCAGTTCATTCCGCCCTTCTCGGAGGACCCCTGCGGGGATTTCAAGTTGGAACGGATCTTTCCATGCGATGCCGCACGGGATGTCGTTGATGCGGACCCGGGCGATGTCTTTCACGGCGCCAAGGTCCAGGACAGTGCGTCCACGCGGAACCGAAGAGAGCTGGAAATCAACCGAGTAGGTGGCAATTCCGGAGAAATACCGGATTCCGTCATCCGGATGCTGTGACCAGTCGGTGAGTGCTTCGAATGTAACTTTTTCGGGTGCCTTCCGACCTGGTTGGAACCGGACCGTCCAAGGACCGTCGATCCGGAGGGAGTCCTGGGGCATAGGAACCGGTTCGGGCGCCGGTGTGCCTTCTTTCCGAACTACCAAGAAGCAGGCTTCGTCGCGCCTGAGTGAGAGCGAAGTGGAAACCGAGGAAGCGGAGCATAGAGCCTGGGGATCCATCCATCGGTCGCCTGACTCCGGATCCCATCGTTCCAGGAATTTTCCGCCCTTGGACCGGAGGGTCACATCCACATCAACCTGATCCGGTCCTTCAGCGAAATTACGGACCCAATAAATGTCCATTTCCGGGAGGACGCGATGGACAAAAGCGATGCTGTCGCGGGAGAAGGCCGCATCCGGCGGGATGCTCCTTGTTTGCAGAGCCTGCGCTACCGTTCGTCCTGTCATCATTGTTTTCAGCCGATTCCGGAGCCTGACGAATTGCTGCGGGTCGTCGTTCAATCCGGCAGGTTCCTGCGGGAGGGTTCCGCATACGGTAACGCCGGACCGGGCAAATTCAACGATCTGCTTCAGAACCGGGAGGGACATCCTGCGGCAGTTTTCTCCCAAGGCCAGAATGGAATAGGACATGCCTGAATCCGTGACCAAGTGTCCTTTCTCCATCCGGACTGCTTTCAGCAGGCCTTTGGAATTGATGAAGTCAAAGGCGTATCCGTCAGGTATTTCTGGCTGCTCTACCCCGTATAGGCCGGTGATGCAATGATCTTCGCCGTAGTACCAGAGAATGTCCGCCACGAAGCGCCCTTGCTGCAGGAGATAGCAGCTCCGGGCCAGGTAATCAGTCCAGGCCCGCGCCATCGGCGCCCATGTCTCATGCCGGTTGAACCATTGCCCGTATTGGAACAGTCCCGCCCCGGGTTGATGGTCATCCGACGGCTGGTGGGCGGATTCATGGATGACAAAACGGTTGAGACCGGCCGCCAGGGCAAGATCCGCCGTACGTTTCATGTTACCCGGGCAATAGGTATAGGCATGTCCCTGAAGGCCGCTGACCGAGAAGGATTCCGCTGATACGATATTCTGACCGAATAAATGGGCTGTGGAAGCGGACTCTTGGATATCTGCCCGTCCCATCCAGACTTTGTGCCCGGACGGGGTGTTCTCCATCCAAATGGCAGACATGGGAAATGCTGCCGTCTGTTTCAGGTCCATCCCGTCCCCGACGAACAATCGGCCCAGTTCATGGGCTTCTGTGAATCGGCCTGACATGCCATATTCCTGGATGATGCCGTTGATCCGGTCATAATTCTCCGCAAATAAATCCCCGATGACTTCCCGCCAGTCCCACAGGAACCGTTCTGTCTCGGAGGAACTGTCCAATATTTCGCCGGCAAGGGCAGGGAGCCAGCGAATCAAGTCATATCCTTTCCTGGCCTTGAATTCCTCCGGCATCTTCCGGGTCCAGGTCATTTGTTCCGCTTCATAACTGTCGGTCAGCAAATACTGGATTCCGCGCCGGCCCATCATGCCCCCGGAGGCTTCCTGATACAGGTTCAGATAATGGCGGAAATGATCGGTCCATGCCTGTGGATCCAGTTTGTCAACTTCCAATCCTGTCGCATCCTTGGGGGCAGGGTGGTTCTTTTTTCCCGTCAGTGTCTGGCCGAAACGGTAGATGCGCCAACGGCCTTGTGGAAGGGAGCAGGACAGGGCTCCGTCCGTCGCCGGTTCTCCCAGGATGACGATATCTCGGATTGCATCGGGAGAATCCGGCGTCGGGTGCTCCATGAAATCAATTTGTGCCGCGAATCCGGCTTTCTCCTCGGCCCGGTTCACTTTAGCCACTGGATGAAGGTGGAATTCCCGGATCCTATGGCCTTTTGCTGCGGCTCCATTCCGACGGGGAATCCGGAGTCGCCAGTGGCGGGCTGTCTGCGCAGGGAAATCAATGGTCATTGCGCAGAGTACATTGTCCGGAATCGGGGCGACACTTCGGAAATGCACCCCATCGTCACTACATTCCAAATACATCCGGACAGGAGCAGGCATGGGAAGGAACCGTGGCCGGAAGGCTTCACATCCGATTGTCACAGACCGGAAAGATTGCGGCTCAGGGAAATCGTACCGAATCCAGGCGTCCTCGCCCGGCCAGGCTCCAATTTGTACGAAATCACTGAAGCATCCGTCGGTGAGCATGTCAAGAGAGAATGTCCCCTCGCTGGAAGACACTGTCGCCCCCAACTCTTTCAAAGAACGGTCATTCTCCGGCATCCGTACGGCGACGACGGCGATATCCTTGTACCAGGGCTCGATATCCGAAGCCCCGGCATAAGGAATATCCTGGTATTTCCCGACTGTCGTGCAGGGTTCGGGCAAATGGAGAACCCGTTGGCCTCCTTCCGTTTCCAGGGTCCGCCAAACCAGCTTTTTCATGGCCTGTTCGGGCGGGACCCAGGGTCCTCCGGTGGAACTCCATCCCGGGGAACTGGCTACCGCTACGTCGATGCCCAGCGAATCTGTCAGATGCAAAGCGTAGCGGAAGGCATCTTTCCATGCTTCAGAAAGATAGGGAATCCGCTCCTGTACGAGTTGTTGGGTATTCCGTCCCCCGGCATCAAACTGGTGCAAGCCAGAAATGCCAATGGAATGCATCCACAGCAGGTCTTTCCTGATACCATCCTTGCTGATATTGCCGTCCATCCAGTGCCACCAGACCCAGGGATAGGCCTCCCGCGGCGGGGTCGTGGAGAAGTGCGCTGCAAAGGTTTCAGGAGTTTGGGAGTTGTCGGGTTTGCAAGTGGCGGCTAGTAAACTCCAGGCCAGGACCAAGATCAGCCGCGAGAAAGCATGTTTCATGAACTGGTCACGGGTTAATTTTTGGTTCTCTCTTCAACCAAGATTTCGTACCAGACAGTCTTATACTGCGGGCCGATGGACAGGATGGCCTGTCCGGAAGGATCCGTTGTGACCGGAACTTCCTGCATCCGTTCCCCGTCAGGTCCCAGCGCATAGCATTTCATTCTGTTGCCCAAACCTGCAAAGGAAAGTTTGGCGGGAATGCCTTCGCACAGAACAGGTCCTGTTCCGACATGTCCGCCCTCAGACTCTCCGCTGGAAATGCGTCCCGGCAAATCGCTGGGAGATACCAGTACTTCTCCGGTATTCCGGACGATACCCGTCGCAGCCAGCAGATAGGATCCAGGGGCTAGCACATTGCCGGGTCGACTCTGACCGATCGGCGAGGCCTGGGTCAGAGAAAGCGTCAGCCAATCCAGCCGTGTTTTACCGGGAGTCAGTACCATTCCCCGGAAGACAAAGGAACGTCCCTTTACAAAACCGGAGAATACCTTGGTCCGGGGTGTATCCACCATGAACGTGCCGGCATACTCATCCTGCCAGTTCCAGGTGATTTCCCCGGTGCTGCTTTTCATCAAGCGATTCTTGAATGAAGAAGTGATTGCCTCCGGAACGTCCTTTTCTTCCCGGATCAGGGTCCGGCTCCCCTCTGGATAAAGGTCCGGCATTTCCATCACCTGCCTGCCGGACACAACGGCCAGGGGAAGACTATTCAGCAGTCTGGACGAGTGAATGCCATGTGCGTCAGATTTTTGCTTCTGGGCAACCGCTTTGACATCCACTTCCTTGGTGGAGGGATAAGCAAATACGACGGACTCTTTTCCTTTTCTGACGTCACCCCGTACAAACATGGCGTAACAAGCCGGGAAATGAACAAGTTTCTGGGGCGCAGAACACATGTCAAACATGGGATGTACGTAATCCCGCAGATAATCCGTATCCAGAATCCAGGCGAACTGCATCAGCCCGGACCAATTCTGGAATGCTCCCAGGGCTGAAAGCATGAGGTCTCCCTCCGCGCAATACTCATTGAGATTGGGATGGTCATACTCACTCACGGTAAAGGGACGCCCGAGAATCCGTGCCCGGGCGATCTTCGCGATGGACGATGCCGGATAACCATATTTCGTGAACGGCAGGGAAGGATGGCCTTTCCCGTTGACAAGCGCGTCATTCCGGATATCGAAATCGAACCAATTCCAATCTTTCCTGAATGCCGGATGGCACCAATAGCCATGGATGTCACAATAATCCATTTTAGCCTGCGGCTGGTTGAAACCATATTCCAACTGCGTACCAGTCACCGCTTGCCTGACGCCGAGATTGACTTTTGTATGCGCGTACAACTCCGAGAAATAAGAGGATTCAAGATATCCCAGAAATTCCGTGAAATCTTCGGCGCGCCGCGGGAGTTCCGTCCAAGTGCGCTTCAAGGGCCAGTCCACGGTCTTGTTCTCCAACTTCTGGTATTTGGGCCATGCATACTCCAATCCGGACAGCCAAACCTTCTTCATGGCCTCTGTATCTCCGTATTTCCGCAGCAGCCAGTCATTCCACATCTCCTTGATGACACTCTTGTATGGATCGGGTATTTCCGTAAACTTAGCCCTGGAATCAAACCAGACATTGACGATGGAATTTTCATTGGCAAGTTCCATCATGGCAATCGCCGGATCATCTTTGTAGGCCAGACCGGTATAGGGGTTTACATGTGTCAGGATTTCCTTATGAAACCGCTTTTGGAGCTGGATCATCCGGTAATCATAATTATCGACGCCATTCTTGTATTTCGGCAGTTTCGACAGGTTTTCAAACCCATTTGCCGCACTGATCTTCCGGGCGATGTTCAATTGGAAATACACGTAAATCCCATGTTCTTTGAGTTTGGCGAATAAATAATCGAATCGCTCCAGTTGAACGGGCTCGATGAAAGAATCCTTTACGGGATATCCATTTTTCGGGGTTCGGTGGCTGACATAATGCATGCGGACGATGTTGATGCCATACCGGGTCAATTCTTCTGCCAGGCGGTCGGAAGATGCATGGTCGGGGAAGCATCCCGTCATCCCGATATTGGTTCCGATAAACCGCCGTTCCCGTCCGGTTTCATCTTCAAAATGGTCATTTACCGAGAGGATAAAGCCGTCTTTTCCGGCCGGACCAACCTCCACGCCTGCCCATGTCCGGACATTCGTGATATTGTCCGGGGCATTGTGCGTGGGCTGGAAAGGAAACAACGGGGCAAGGCTGTCCGACGCTGCATCCTGGGGAGGATTCAGGTTATCCTGGGCGAAGCCGATGCCGGACGAGAAGCCGGCCAGCAGAAGAACAAGTATCTTAAATCCGTATTTCATATGTTCCACTTTGATAAAGCGTTGGTTCAGATGCCCCCGGGGGAGTGACGGAGGCGGTGGCCCCTTCAGGAATCGTGAAATTCCAGATCCATGTCTCCCCTTCGTATTTCCAAGAACTCTTGATCAGTCCGGCGGCGGAATGATATTCCGCATCCAGATGTTGCAATCGCCGGTCCGGGACAGGAGCCATGATGATGTGCCGGAACCCGGGGCAGGCGGGGTCAGCGGCAATACCCGCTGCCGTTTCCCAGAGCCATTCGCACACACAGCCGTAAGCGTAGTGATTAAAACTGTTCATGACCTTCGGCCCCAGGCCGGACTCTTTTGTATAGCTGTTCCATCTTTCCCAAAATGTCGTTGCCCCATTTTCTACGGAATAGAGCCAGCTGGGGAAGTTCCGTTGGAGGAGGAGTTCGTATGCAATGTCCGTCATTCCGTTTTCCGTCAGGGTTCCCATGAGAATGGAGGTCCCGAGGAATCCCGTCTGCAGGCAGTTTCCATGCCGCTTGAAATGTTCCCGGAGCCGTTTTATCAGATTCTCTTTCGCGCTACCTTCCACGAGTCCGTTCTTCAGGGCGAACAAGGCCGCAGTCTGCATACTGTCCAGCGTGGATAAGACGAATGTCCCGTCTGCGTGGAGGAACCGGCTTCGGAGATAGTCCCGGGCATCGGACAGCATTTTCTCATAAACGGAAGCGTCTCTTCCCGTTGCACGGGCCATGTCCCGCATCAATCCGGCATCCATCGCCCAGTACGAGGCTCCAAGATAATTCCACCACTCGAGCATGTCGGGACGGGGGGTCCGGCGCCCTTCTTTGTTTCTTGTAAAGTTTTCTGCAGTATGGGTTTCCAATGCCTCGAAACTCAGGTGGTCTGCCCATTGGTAATTCCCGTTCTCCGGCAGGAGTACCGTATGGTCATACCGTGTCTCGTTGACGTGGTTCACAAATTTTTCCATCGCGCTCCAGTTTTCGTTGACGATGGAGGTATCTCCGAACTGCTTCCAAACGATCCAGGGCACAATGACGCCCGCATCTGCCCATCCGAACCGCATCATGTTTTCCCCATACTGTGCCAGAGGGGCCACTCCCGGGAATCCACCTTTTTCGGATTGTGAATCACGCAGGTCGCGCATCCATTTGTGGAAAAAGCGGTCTGTATTGGCAAAGAAGGTACCGGTTTCTGTAAACACCTGAGTGTCAGCCGTCCAGCCGAGCCTTTCATTCCTTTGCGGACAATCTGTGGGAACAGAAAGGTAGTTCGAGAGCATCCCCCACCGTGCATTGGAAATCAGTCGGTTGACTAGTTCGTTCCCTGTTTCGATCCGCCCGGTTTCATGGTTGGCGGCAATGGATGTAACCGGAACTGACTGAACTTGTTTGATTCGGACCTTTTCTGAAGCCGTGACGGAAATATACCGGTATCCGAAGAAAGAATACCGGGGATGGTAGGCGACGTAGCCCCGGTCCGGACCGAAAGTATAGATCATCCGCATGCCCTTGTCGGGGATGCGGAGATTCGTCCTGTGGACGCTCCCTTCCGGACCGTCATTCCCCCGTTCGAAGGCCCCGTTTCCGTCATTCAGGATTTCTGCTGGAAGACAGGTCAGTACCGTCCCTTCTGGCGCCTTGAAGACAAAGGACGGAACGGCAGAAGCATTCTGGCCGAAATCAATGACCAGTGTTTCGCCAGGGGAAAGGGTAATCGTTTGGTCTGCAGAATAATTCCGGAGAACGACCACCTTGCCGAATGCATCTTCGGAGGCCCCTTCCACACCCTTCCATACGTAGATTTGCTGCGGGGCGAGGGCGATGTCTTCTCGGAAATATACTTCAGCACCGGACACCTGCTGTATTGTCCCGGAAAATTCGGTATTGATTTCAGGCTCAGACAATTTTTCCGGAGTCATGAATCCGGGAAGGATCCGGGCATCATATTCTTCTCCGTCAAAAATCCCGGCATGGGTAACGGGGCCGGCAATGCCGGCAGTCCATCCTTCTTTGCCCGTTCCGAATCGCTGGGTGGAGCCGTCATCGTAAACCAGCTCCAAAACAGCGCGGAAAGCGCATTTGCGTCCTCGCATTCCCTTCTTGTTCCGCGGACTTACAATCTTGTCCGCCCACCATCCGGGGGTTACCTGAGCCGCAAGTACATTCGTCGCTCCGGCGTGGGTGTCAAATGCTTCTGTAATATCATAAGTAAATGAATCCCGCGTTTTCAACGGGTGCGTGAAACCAGGTCTCAGTACTTCTTCGCCGATGGGGGTCCCATTTACGAATAAGTCGAATACGCCCAGGCTGGTGCACATCCAAACCGCCGAACGGACTTTTTTCCCATTGCTGATGCTGGAGAGAAACCAGCTGGCCCCGTCTGCGGACCTGCAGTTCTCCGTATCGTTGATCATCTCTTCGATGACCGGGGCATTCGCGGCTGAAATCCATTCGGAGCAGTCCCATGCGGATTGATCCAGCGCTTCAGTCCGGATACCTGCCGCGTGGGTTGAGGCAGGTGCGCAGGCTCCTGCCACCAGAAGGGGCAGGAGCACAATTATCCCAAAATGGAGCCGTCTCATTAGCGTGAGTAGGTTACTTGTAAATCATAGAATTGGTATCCGTTCTTGCTTGTAAATACGACATAATAAGGGACACCGGGCTTCAATTTCATGCCTGCACCCTTGTTGTTGAATGTGGCGGCTCCAAGGGCAGTGGCGCTTCCTGCTGTCGAAGAGGCTTTGAATACGGCTTCTCCTTCCGGCGTTTCCCGAATCTCCAGGTTTTTCGCTGCGCCATTGCCAATATGCAGGATAACCACATCTAGAGACCGTCCTTTGATCCCGGGAATCCGGATCCAGAACGGAGAGGTTCCGGCGGCTCCGTTAATGGCTCCGTTATTGATATTCAGGATACTGAGTCCATCGCCTTTTCCATAGAAGGAAGCATTGTGGGGGGTGTAAAGATAGCCGTTGGCTCCGGAAGCAGATCCTTTGCATAATCCGAATACCAAATCCATCGTCTTTTCTTCTCCATCCTGGATATAATGGTGGACGTAGGGGTAGTCTTCACCGTTGATGGTCTGGCTTGCCACGGCGGCAAATTCTCCGAGCGGATTCACGTTCTCCGGATTGTAGAAATCCAGATTCACCTGGATGACCCCCGGGAGGTTATCGTCCAGACCGGATTCGGGGACATTGATATCGTTCCGCAGGATGGTCAGGCCCCCTTCATAACCTTCGCTCTTGGAGAGAATGGTTTTTCCCTGTTTGTCCAAAAGGGAGAAGCGGAGTCCCTTGGCGTAGGTTTGCGGGAGGACGGCAACGTAGAAGGAATCCGGTTTGAAACAACCGTTGGCATCCGCAACGCCGGTTGAAGGACGGAGCGTGATGGCAGTCGTCGTTTTGCCGCTGACGGGCGTCCAGAAGTTGTTGTCTCCGCCTGCCAGTTTGTTATAATCTGCCTTTACGACACCCGCAACAGGTTCTCCGGCATTGGATTCGACGCGGATAGCGGCCGCATTGGGGTTCTCAAACGTAATCCGGATCAGGCCAGAGACGTTTTTCATGGCATCAACGGAATAGGCTCCGGTGGTTCCGGTCACTTTCCCGACAGCGGCAAGCGTTCCTTCTGATGGGAAATTTCGATCTGTAATCGGTTGCTCCTCAGGAATTTTCACAGTCAAGACGCCATTTTCACAACTGGCCTCTTTGGTGGGAAGACTGGAAAGTGAGGCATATGCCGGTTTCTTGTCAGACCAGATGAATGTTGAGAAAACCGCTTGATTGACCTGGTCTTCCCGGGTCGAGAACTTGACACCGCTGTTTCCTTCATCGAAGACCATGATGGTATCATTCTTCGACCAGCAGACATCACCTCCGGAGAGGGGAATCTCCGGATTTTCCGTGGAGAAAGATATATTCAGCAGTCCCGGAATCGGAACAATTTCTGTCCTGGCTTCCTTGGTGCAGGACAAAGTCGTCAAGGCTAACAATGCCAGCAAACAGGAAAAATGTGTTTTCATATGAGGTAATTTATTCATTATCCGTTTTATGTGCGTAGATTTTATCATGGTCCCGCTGATAACAGAGTTTGGCTACGATCAGCATCATGATACTGCATACGATCCAGATGGCGGCCAGGATCGGGAAGACAGACTCGAGGGATCCGACGCGCTGCTTGATGGCGCCAAGGATAACCGGAGCCAGCGCGCCGATGGCAAATCCGGTCATGCCCATGACACTGCCACAGGAGGCATGGAGTCTTTCCGGCGTGACGTCATACAAGACGGAATACGTATTGGCATCGAAGAATGCCCGGAAGAATCCCCATCCGGCAAAGCAGATGTAAACAAGGACGAGCGACGACTTGCCACCCATGAAGAACAGGAAGATCGCTCCGCACGCCAGTCCCAGGGCCTGCAGGTACATCCGGTATTTGTTGTTCTTGACAGCCAGTTTGTCCGACAGGGTTCCTGCGACGAGGACGCCGACGAATGCGGCGACATAAGTCCAGAACATGGAGTGGAATCCGGCTTCCGCCTGGGTCTGTCCGAAATCTTCCTGCAAATAGGCGGGTACCCAGGTCATGAATCCCGTGATGACAAAGATCAAACCACTGAATCCCAGGGTCATGGTCAGTGCTGTCGGGCAAGTGAAAACGGCTTTGAACCCCTCGAAGAATCCAGGCTTTGCCTTCTCTGCCAGGGCTTCTTTAGGAATCGGGCGGTCGTCCAGCCTGAAAATCATCAGGATGCCCCAGGCCAGCCCGACACCGCCGAAAATCAGGAAGGAATACTTCCATCCGAAATTGTCGGCGATCAGACCGGCGAGCCATCCGGCCAGGATGACGCCGATATAATAAGCGGTTTGGTGAATCGACATGGCTCGCGCACGGGTGTCAGTGTGGTATTGCGCAAGGATCGAGTAGTTGGAGGGGCCGAACATGGCTTCTCCGCCGCCGGTTGCGATGGACCGAAGTATAATTAACCCGATGAATGTGGTTGCCATGCCGGTAAACATGGTCGACACGCTGAAAAACAGCACGCTAAGGGTTACGACCCACTTTCGGGAGAATCGGTCGCCCATCCATCCTCCTATGGGGACGGCGATGGCGAATGCCAGGTTGAAAATCGTCGCAATCAAGCCGACAGAGGTATCGGTAAGATTCAGGGCATCCCGAATGGCCGGCAGGACCGTGTTGAAGACCTGGCGGTCGCCTTGATTCAGGAGATAAGCCATCCATAACAGGAGCAGGACCTCCCATTTATACCATTTCCCTTCGTGGAATTTACGTTGTTTCATAGGGCAGGAGTCATTATTTTTTCAAATTCTTACCTTCACGGACATACCAGGAATAGTCTAATGACAGGAGATCCATGGATGTGATGAAAGCCGGGGAATCATAGACGGGAACTTTGTATGTCGTCTGCCCGCCGGACGAACGGATGTCTGCAGCTTCAATCTTGTAGACGTTTCCGGTAATGACATCTACCCAGACGGGATTTTTGATGGGGCTTCCCTTTACGGTTACTTCCGTCGGGCGCGTGATATTGTCATCAGAGGGCCTTTCAGACGCGTCCCAGAAGACAACAACCGGAGTCCCGGTCTTCCGGTCAACCCAGTCGTAGATGACGGACTTCTCGTCCTTGATCTTCGAAGTCGTCTTCGGAGAAATGCATTCCAGGTCATCATTGAAGATGGATACCGCGTTCTGGATGGCGTAATAAGCCTTCTTCACTTTCAGGACCCGGAATCCTTCTGCCTGTCCACTGGTTTTCAGGAGCCCGTAGCGGACAAGGCCATAATGGTGTTTTACGGCCCTATATTCGAGGTCGCACATGTGGAATACTTCTGTATCATCGCCATGTCCCAAATCGCCCAGCGAGCGGCGGAGATCGTATTTGGCTTGCGTCAATTCTGTCCAGAAGGTATTGGACAGGGCTCCGTTGCGGCACCATTCGCTCTGGGTTCCGCCTTCTCCCTGCATGAGCCGGATATTCGGCGTATACTTCTGGACCAGGGCCCGGCTCTTCTCCACGTTCTCGTAGCCGGCATCCGGGTTATGGTTGTAATGATGATATGCGATCGTATTGAAAAGATGGGCTTTCCCTCTCTTCTTCAGTTCCTGGACAAACGGCCCGATCCATTCAGGATCGGCATAAGTCAAGGCAAAAGCGGCAATCTTGGCATCCGGAATGACACTTCTGAGAATCTCTGCGGTTCTGACGGCAAAATCGGTGGCGGTTTCCACGGTGTTTCCGGAATTCCTTCCATTGGGCTCATTCCAGATGCACCAGTCATAAACAACACCTTTGTAATGTTCGGCAATTTCGCGAACCCAATTATCCCATGCCTTCAGGGCGGTCTCGGAGGAAGGAAATCCCGCGTTCAGGTGCCGGCCGCCACCGCCTTCATAGGCAGGGTTTCCGTAGCTGAGTTCCACCCATACGCTGACGCCCATCTTCTTGGCGTCGAAGACACATTGGTCCAGCCAGGCGAAATCATACATTCCGGGATCTTTCTCACACCGGGCCCAACCGGCCTGCTGGCGGACCCGTGCAATGCCGAGCGGCTCGATATAATCCCGTACCATTCGCCAGTCGGAGTGCTCGCGGTCCATCCCGGCGCAGTCCACGGTCCAGCGGGACGAGGATATTTCGGACACAGATTTCGGACGGAGTGTCCCCATGATTTCCATGTCGAGATTGATGCGGGTCTCAACTCTTGTCGGGCTGTTGTCGATGACGGGCAGCTGTAGCGGCAGCATCAGGAACAGGGCTGTTATAATACTGATAATCATAGTCTTTTAATTAATATGTTTTCTGATACATACATAGTCTTCCGCCATCTACGACATGGTTGGTCCCCGTGATGAAGGAGGCATTCTCACTGCACATGAAAAGGATGACATCGACCAATTCGCGGATTTCAGCAGCACGGCGGAGGAGGGTCGGCATGCCGGACATGGCCGCCCGGGTCAGCACCGGACCGGGAGAAACGCAGACCGCACGGACGCCATGGGGCGCTCCGGCCATCGCCAAACCTTTGACGAAATTGAAGAGACCCGATTTCGCGGTGCCGTACATCGCACCGACACCGTCTCCCTCGAATCCGGTAACGGAACCGAGCAAAACAATGACGCCGGATTTCTTGGCCACCATTTGCGGCATCAGGGCACGGGAAAAATAGACGGGCCCTTTCAGGTTGACGTCAATTCCCCAGTCGATTACTTCAATGGGCTGTTCGTAGAAGGGGACCATGCTGTTGCAGCAGCGGGCCTCATAGCCTCCCGCGCAGGCAACCAGAAAATCGGCGCCTCCCCGTTTCTTCGCTTCTTCGGCAACAGACAAAGCGTACTTGAAATCACGCACATCGCCTGCCAAAGGGATCGCGGCATCGCCCAGCGCACAGGCCTCTTCTTCCAGTCTTTCCGCATTGACATCACACATGAGGACGGATGCCCCCAGTCGAATGAATTCCTTCGAGGTATGCAACCCCATCCCGCTTGCTGCCCCTGTTACGACGGCAACTTTAGAATGAAAAGCGATTTCTTTCATTTTATTCTGTTTTTTCTGACGAACTTCATCATATCATCATAGCACTTGTCCAGTTCGGCTTTCTGGGATTCCGTCAGGGAGATATCCTGGAGGATCCAGCGCGATTTACTGTCTTTCCGGTATGTATTGTCCTCTCCGTCCGGTGCGGAAGCGTAGGTCCGGGACAGCATGTTGTCGAACAAGCCGAGGCGTACAAAATAGTACAAGGAATAGCCTCGCAAACTGTCATATTCGAGGAAGCGCTGGTCAATCAGGAGCCGGTACAGCGCATATGCCTCTGTCAGGTGCCCTTTCCGATCACCATTTTTCATCATCTTCCAAATCAGGGAAGTGATGGGGGCATAGGCGACCCTTTCCGAAACCAGTCCGCAGGTTCCAATCTCCCGCCTCTGATACAGCCATTGCCAGCCTCCCCAGGCAGAGAACACGGTTTTGATGGCAGGTTGCGCGGCCAATTCAGCCCGTTGCCGGTCATTTGCTTCCAATTTGTTGGACTCTTCCTTGATCCAGCCGTAAACGTCCGGATAGGTTCTGGCAAGTGAAACAAGAAAACCCACAGATGGCGTCGGACAGGCATCGTTCACATAGGTCTGGATGATAACAGGCCGCTTGGCAACCTCTGCAAGTGCTTTATAATAAGACATTTGCTCCGATTCCGTTTTCCCATAATAAGGGGGTCTGGCAGCCAGTACCAAATCAACTCCTGATTCAGCAGCAAGCCTTTCGGCTTCTCGGGCATATACCAGCATGTCCTCCGTATCATCGCCATTGACACCAAGAGTCAGCACCGTTTTGTGATGATTCTTTTTCCATTCTGCCACCAGGGCGGCCATGCCCGCAAAGCGCTCTTCCCGTGTCAGCAGATCAACGGCATCGTTGGACTGTGGCCAGATGACGCCGGGAGTATCCCATTGGGCCGCAAAGCGTGCCTCTTTGACCAGATTGTCATAATTGACCGTTCCGTCGGCATTGTATGGCGTCGATAGGATCAGGAAGGGACCTTCTATCTCCGCCGCTCCTAAAAGCAGCGGAGACAGGAGCATCCAAATCAAGATAAACCATCTTTTCATATTCCGTTATCTCCAGAATACTTCCTCGGGGTTCTGGCCGAGATTCGGATCATGGACAGCGCCGTCGAGATTGGGATTGTAAAGCAATTCATTGTAAGGATAGGCACTGATCAGTCCTTTCCGGACCAGTGTCCAGTCTTCGTCATAGCGGAAGGTCTTGCCATAAAGGAGGGTGCGGTAGCCACTGTAGGTTTTCCCGTCGAGTTCGAAATCCTCCTGCTCCTTTTCATAAAGATAGACATTTTTCGGCTTGGCGATGTTTTCGGTCAGCCATTTCGCCCCCATCCGGTGCGTATCATAGTATTCATGCTGCTCGAAAGGCATTTCGAAACAACGCTCCCAGAAAATGGCATTGATCAGGTCCTGCTTGCTGCCGAACTGGGAACTTGTCCAGTCCTGCGGCTCAACGGCAGGCTCCCCGTCGACGGAGTTACGGGCCCGGGCCAGGAGGACGTTGACATACTTGATGGCATCTGCCGCATAGTTGTCGCCGGGGCCACCGCTCAGGTTGGCGCAGGCTTCGGCTGCAATCAGGTAAACTTCCGCCAACCGCATGATATAGAAGTCGGAATTACCTACACTGTTGTCGAAAGTAGGGTCATAGTACTTCTTGTAGAACGGGTATCCATAATTCTTGAAAACGGTTGTCGTCGTCGAGTAAATCCGGTTGTCGGCGGGGTAACAGGACATTTCTGCACCGGCGTTGCCGATGAAAGAGGTGTGGACCATGTTGACATCGAAACGGGGATCGGGGCAACTGACGTAGATGTCACAATTGTTAACCCCTTCGCCTTTGGCGCCATTGTATCTCTCACACCATTTCTGGAAGAACCAGCGGTCCGGATGGCAACGACCGAAATTGGCAACGTTGTCCGTCCCCATGTAGTGGTTGGGAAGCGCCCACATCGTCAGGCCGGAACCGCTGTCTGCGGATTCAGGGGCACGGGGAATGGCGAAGATCCGTTCCTTCAACTGCCAGTCTTCCGGCTCCGTCCAGCGGAACAGCTGGCGGTAATCGGGGCAGAGCTCGAAGGGACCGTTATTAATGACGTCCACTGCGTCAGCCAATGCTTTTTTAAAGGCATCCTCGGCCGTCTGGATTCCAATCGGCGTAAAGTCGGGTTTCCGGTCGGAAAGCCAGAAATTATCGTCCGGATGGGCCAGGAGAGTTCCGATTGTCAGATAAACAAGGGATCGGCAGGCGATGGCGGCATAGTTGCATACGCGTCCGGAGGCATTACCGCCGGTCACTTGAATCATCCGGTTGAAATCCCGCATGCCTTTGGCGGCCGTGTCCAGGTCGGTGACAATCTGGCAATACACTTCCCAAAAGTTGTTGCGGATGCCGTATGCCTCGTCCAGCGTGGTGGGAGCCTCTGTGCGGAGTGTTACATCTCCGTAAAGGCGGACCAGATAGAACCAGGACATTGCCCGGAGGAACAGCGCCTCTGATTCGATTTCTTTTTTGTATGCTTCGTCGACAGGGCTGTCCTTCAGCGATGCAATCAGCGAATTGCAGCGGTAAACGGCCCGGTTAAAACTGGTAAAGGAATCGTAAGATTCGGGATGCTGGGAGAAGCGGGTGAACTTCAGGCAGCAGGACCAGCGCTCCAGGGCATTGCTCAGGGCTCCTGTATTGTTCCAATGGGCGAGGCCGGAAGCCGGGGCAAGCCATTCTGCGAAGGTTCCTGTCAGGAAACCGCTCAGGTAGAATTGACGATAGCAGCCCAGCATGTTGGCTTCCAGGGATTCTTCGGACGAAACGGTCATGGTCCCGTCATAGGATGTAGTGACCTTCTCGTCGAGGAAATCAGAACAGGCCACGAAAGACAATCCCGCAATGGACAATAGGATAAGGATATATATCTTTTTCATAGCAATCATTTCTTTAGAAGGTAACTTTAAGGTCAAACATGTAGGTACGGGCTGCAGGATAGGCACCCATATCAACACCATATTTCAGGACATTTCCATAGATGTTTACATCCGGGTCATAACCGGAATACTTTGTCCAGATGAAGAGATTCTTTCCGGATACGCCGAGAGATATATGCTTCAGGAGCGATTTCTTGTTCCGGATCGGAAGCGCATAGGTGAGCGAGAGGTTGGAAAGGCGGAGGTAAGAGCCGTCTTCAACCCAGCGGTCCGTACACCAACCCACATCAGAGGTTGTATACGCGGAAAGAGAGGGATACCAACCGGTCGTATGCTCCGGAGTCCAGGCATCGAAAACCGCGGCGCGGAGCCGGTTCTGGCTGTTTGTCGAGATGTCGCTCAAGACAGCGCGCTGCTGGTTGTATACATCATTCCCATACGAACCGGCAAAGAATGCAGTCAATGTCAAGTTCTTGTAAGTCAATGATGTATTGAAGCCATAGGTAAAGTCGGGATTCGGGTTTCCGACCACAACGCGGTCAGCCTCTGTAATGATACCGTCTCCGTTGGTGTCGACGAAGTTAACAGCTCCTTCCCCACGCTCTTTGCCGTCCGAGAAAGGTACGCCCTTCTGACCGGCCTGGACGATTCCGTCCGTCGGCATGGCATAGAAGAGGCACATCGGCTGGCCTTTGACAAAGATATTGATGTAATCCTTGCAGAATGCATCCCCCGAGAGGTTGTTGCCAGTAAAATACTCAATGGTCTGAATGGGTTCTCCCGGATACAGATACCGTTCGGTCGTACTCAGCCCGCTGGGGTCGATGGAAAGGATTTTGTTCCGGTTCCAGGAGATATTGCCGCCGATCATCCATTCGAAATCATGTGTCTTGACCGGGACAGCTGTCATGGTTAATTCCAGTCCCTTGTTTTCGATGGAACCCATGTTGACATACGGGTTGGTCACGCCGGCCGATCCGGGAAGGGTCTTGGTCTGGAGCAAATCTTCGGTCACTTTGTAGTAGGCATCTCCGCTGAAAGTGAACCGTCCTTCGAACAGACTCAGGTCCAGACCGACGTTATATTGGGTCGTGGTCTCCCATTTCAGGTCACGGGAGGGGAGATTGAGCGAGGTGACAGACAGGTTCGTGTGGGTGGGATTGTCATGCGTGGCCACCATATTCGTGGAGTACCGGTAAATCGTCTGGTAGGAAGGGATTCCCTGGTTACCGACCCGGCCCCAGCCAAGACGGATCTTGGCAGAAGAGATGACCGGTACGTTGAACCAAGGCTCATTGCTCAGCCGCCATGCGAACGCGAAAGACGGGAACTGGGCCCATTTGTTGGCACCCGCAAATTTGGAAGATCCATCGAAACGGTAGGTTCCGGTCAGGATATATTTGTCGTCGTAGTTGTACACGGCACGTCCGAAGAAGGACAGCAGCTGACTGTAGTTCTCGCTGTAGGTCAGCCAGTCATACGGGGCAGAGTTGAGGCTTGCCGACATGGCTTTCCATTGGAGGACGTTCGTGCCTTCAACCGTTTGGTTGAAAGAACTGACACTGGATGATGACTGGCCGAGTGTCCCGGAAATACTGTGCTTCCCAAACTTGAGGTTCAAGAGCAGGAGATTATCCCAGTTCCAGTTCACGCGGTCGACATGCGCGATCGCACCCGAAGAACCCGTTGCCTGGGTGTTGATTCGGTAAGATTTGAATTTCAACCTTTCATCCGAACGGTAATCCGCACCGAAAGTGGACCGGAAGGTCAACCAGGGCAATACTTTGTATTCGGCGAACAAGCTGGGCGTTACACGGATTTCATTCCGCTCGCTCTGGTAATCGCTCAACCACCGGTCCGGACCGGAACGGGGCGCTCCATCATCATCAATCTCAGTTCCTTCCGGATCATATGCGACAAGCCGTCGTACCGGCCGGGTCAGCAGCATACTCATGACCATGGAGGTCGCAGGGGTTTGTTGGACCGTACCGCCGGCACCCTGGGTCATCTGTGAGGAGAGATAGGAGAAGGAGGTCTTGGTACCGAAGGTGAATTTCCCGATTGTCTTGTCAAGGTTGATGCGGAAAGTCAGGTTCTGGAAACCGGTACCCTTGATAATACCTTGGTTGTCATTGTATCCGACGGAGAAACGGTAATTGGTGTTGTCCGGTCTTCCGGCAACAGTGAGATAGTAACGCTGGGTGACACTGGTCCGGCTTGCGTAGTCCTGCCAGTCAACAGCTTCATATTCACCGCTTTCAATGCCACTTACGTATACATCATAATTAAAGTCCGTGTGAGAGTAATTCTTCAAGTCCAGGAAAGCCTTGTAGTCTTCGACGTCCATCAGTTCGAATTTCTTGGCGATGCTGCTGATGCTGACGCCGGAGGAGAAAGTGATGACCGGTTTTTCCCGGTTGGCTGCTTTCGTCGTGATGAGGATGACGCCGTTTGCTCCCTGGGAACCATAGATAGCAGTTGCCGAAGCATCCTTCAGGATTTCCATGGAAGCAATATCCTGAGGGCTGATACCGAGGAGTCCGTTGTTCTCTTCGTCAATACCGGATTCATTGCCCTGGTGCGAACCCAGGCTCATTCCGCCATCGGTATTGATGATAATGCCGTCAACGACATACAACGGCTGGCTGTTCGAATTGAAGGAGCTGGCACCACGGATTGTGATGTTGACCCCGGCATCCGGAGCGGCACTGTTCGAAACCACTTGCACGCCGGCGGCATTTCCTTGGAGGATTTGATCGATGGAGGCGCTCTGAATAGCCTTTGTTTCATCGACTTTCACCGATGTGACAGACCCCGTCAGGTCACTTTTCCGCATGGCGCCGTATCCGACGACGACAACTTCGTCCAGCTGTTCCAGATCGTCTTCAAGTGTCACGTTGACGACGCTGCTTGCTGATACTTCGACCGTGTATTGTTTGTATCCGATGCTGGAGAATACAAGGGAACTTTTACGCCCGGCTTTAGGCGTAAAAGTGATGGAATAGCGGCCATCCATATCCGTTACAGATCCGTTGGTGGACCCGTCTACCAGAACTGCAGCCCCGATGACCGGCTCCCCTTTGGAGTCTACGACCGTTCCTGTAATGGTCAGGCTCCCTGTCTGCGCGAAAACACTCCCGGAGAAAAGCAGGGAGATGAAAAGGAAACAGGTAAATATCAATGATTTCATTGTCTTCATAGCTTTCATCGATTAGAATTTGACGCTGAGGCCGAGAACAAATGTGCGGAAGATCGGATAAGAACCGTAATCAATGCCATGATTCATTACGGTCAGGCCGAAAGAATTGACATCGGGATTCCATCCGCTATATTTTGTGAGACAGAACAGATTGTGCGCCGAGGCGCTGATGTTTGCCTCCTGGATCCATTTGACATGGACCGGGATGTTGTATGACGCGCTGACGCGGTCCAGTTTCAGATAATCACCCCGTTCAAGGAAACTGCCCGGGATAATCGTTATTCCGGCGGGAGCGATGGGATTCGCATTGATGATGCTGAAACCGGTTGCCCCGGACAACCGGGCTTCCAGTGACAAGCGATAGATTTGGACCCCAGTTCCGAATCCGACGAGGACCTTCGGGATGGTATTGCCGAGGATCTCGGCATTCTTGCCGACGATCCGTCCCGTTTCGTCCGTTTTGTATCCACAGGCGCTGCTGACAGGTTCTCCTTCGACGTTGGCTGCATAGTAGAGCCCGCTGGATAGTTCAGGAGTACTTTGGTCCCAGCCATGGAGCGAAACGACCCGGTTAAAGTTATAAGCTGCATTTCCGGAAAGCGTCCACTTAAAATGGTTTCCGTTGACCGCCTCCACTGAGAGGTCTGCCTCGATTCCCTTGTTCTGGAGGGTTGATTCCCGCATCCTGGGAGTCGTGAAAGTGGCCGACTTCTGCCAAAGCTTGGAAAGCATCTTTCCGAAGTTGTAAATACTGAAACGGTCAGCCGTGTTTTTATCATAGTATTTCAACCCAAGGAGGATTCTGTCCTGGAAGAAACCGGTTTCTAAACCGACATTCCATTCCTTGCTCAGGATGCGGTTGAGACCATAATGATATACTTCTGCACCGTAGGGCACTTCCAGGTCGTTGGGGAAGGATGCGGCAATATGCTCGTATGGAAGCACCGCCTCCCGGCCTGCCGAACCTTTTCCTGCCTTGATTTTCAGGGTGGACAAGCCCTCATTGTCTTTCAGGAAGAGCTTGTGGATGTCGACGAATACTTCTCCGGCGGGGAAGATTGTATAATCGCGGTCGAATTGGGACGTTTTGTCCGCGCGGACAAGAACTTGTGCCCCGAACATGCCGTTGTAATCGTAGCCGACTCTGCCGTAAATACCATATTGATTATAATCCCGGTACATTTTACGGATGGAGTGCAAGCTCGTAGAGGTTGAGATGCCCTTGCCACGCAGATATTCGAAATCAAATGAGGTTCCGCACATCGCGTTCATCTTGTCGTGGTATCCGTTCATGTCAAAAGCTGCGGATGCAGTCAGGTGATGCAGGGTAGCAATATTCCGCTCGAAGTTTAATTCAGCCTTCACATTGTAGCTCATCAGCGTATTGCCTAAAATGGCATCGGCACCGTTGAAATCCTTGCCGAAAGATGTCCCGGCGCCATACCAGAAATAGCGGGTCTGGTTCTGGCAGTCCATACCGGCAGTCGTTTTGAGGTACAGTCCGCGCATGAAATTAATTTGGAGCCACACCGAATTGACGGTACGGTACTCGTCAGCGATATCGTCATAGTCGCTCAGCCATCCCGATACGCTATCGTCCTTGAATGAATCCGGGTATCGGGAGAGAACCATCGTGGACGGGGCTCCGATATAATTGGTTCCACCCGCCGAGTTATATCTTCCGACATTCAGGAAAGAGTGGAGGCCGAATTTGAAAATATCGTTCGCCTGCGTTTCAAAATCAATGGCAAGGCCACCGGTCGTTGATCCTGTTCCAACTACGCCGGCATTCACGTCGCGGAAAAAGCCTGACATGTTATAATAGGAGTTCTGTCCGCTCTTTCCGCTGATAGCCAGGGAATGGGTGTGGCGGAAGCCCTTCCTGAACGCCTCGCCTGTAACGGAGGGCATTTCCAATCCGGCACTCGAATTCCACTGTATGTTCCGACTCCGGGAATGGCCGTGTTTTGTCTTGACAATGATGACTCCATTGGCTCCGGACATCCCGTACAAGGCCGTTGCAGAAAGATCTTTGAGAACTTCGATGGACTCGATGTCATACGGGTTGAGCCAGCCGAAGTTCCCGATAGGAGACGTATAGCTGCGCCCGGAATAGTCAGGCATCAGGTCACCGTTCGAATTGATGGAGCCTTTCTCATAAAAAGCATCCAAGTTCTGGTTGACGGATGCGTTGATGATGACCCCGTCAACAATCCATAGTGGTTGAGAATCGCCCCGGAGAGTGTTCAAGCCCCGGATATAGACGTTGGTAGCGCCGTTGGGGCTCCCGTCCAGAGACGATATCCTGACTCCGGAAATCTCTCCCCTCAACAGTTCCGCCGGTGTTTGGACAACAGCTCTGGCGGTACCCAACGTGTCTGTTGGATGCTCTTCTGCAGACAGGAACATGGCAGGGAAAGACAACAGACAAACAATCGGAAGAATGTGTTTGTAATTCATGATTGATCCTATTTAACTTGAAGAAATCAGTTATCTACTTGCGAATTTAAGAAATTACAATGGAGAAGAATCGTATTAAAATAAAAATACTTAACTTTGTTATACTTTGGTACACAACACCTATGTTATATGAAGGAACTACAGCGCTTTGAAATCAAACACCGATCGCCAATCTATAAGCAGATAGTCGATCATATAGAGTCGGAAATCCTGAAAGGCTCATTGACCTCTGATAAACCGCTTCCTTCCTTGAGCCAACTTGCCAAGCAACTGGATGTTTCAAAGGAATCGGTCAAGAAGGCATACGGAATCCTGACGCAACGGGGTTTGTTGATCGGGCAGCAGGGAAAAGGCTACTTTGTCCGTTCGAAAAAGGTATCCAGGCGGTTGAAAGTCATGATTATGTCAGATAAACTGAGTCCTTACCGTCAAACTTTTGTCAATGCTTTTTCTGCTGAGGCGGGGCAGTCCGTTGAAACCCATATCTTGCTGCATAATCAGGATGTGGAGTTGCTGCGTTATTATTTGGACCAGTCCCTGGGCAAATATGATTATTATATCATAACGCCTCATTTCCCCCGGGATGCGGAAACGATGGAGGAAGCGATCCGGCAACTGTCCCGGATACCGGAAAAACAATTGATTCTGGCCGACAAAAACGTGGATGAGTTACCGGGAAATTATGGTTGTGTCTATCAGGATTTTGCGAATGATGTTGTCGGTGTTCTTGCGGAAATAACCAATGAGTTGCGCGCATATTCCTGCCTGGATGTTTTCAATATGCCGAATTGCATGTATGGATATGATACGGAATTCTCAATCGCGCGATTCTGCGACCAGAATCATCTTCATGCCTCTTTTCACTCCGGCATTCGGAAAAGCGATATCCACAAGAATCAAATATGCCTCTTTTTGAACAGCCAGGCGGATGAGGCCTTGTTTTTTATCAACGAAATCACAAAGGCGAAGAAACTCGTCATCGGAAAGGACGTCAAATTGATATCTTACAACGAGTCGCCGATTTGCGCGCTGTTGTTCGGCGGCATTTCTACTGTTTCGTCCGATTTTGAGCAGATGGGGCGTCTCTGTGCCCAAATGGTGAAGACCGGGGAAATGAAAAAAATGAAATGCGATTTCAAGTTAATCCGGAGGCAGACATTCTGATCCGCAACGGGATGTTTGTTTCTAACCGAAATAACTGTATATTCGCACAATCAACTCAAGATGATGCTGATACGTTTATGAAGAAGTTATATTTCGCGGCGATGGCCATCGCCATGTTTTTGTTTTCCTGTTCTCATATGACGACAATCTACGATTTCAAGAGTACTTCCAACAAGGGGGCGGAAGTGGACTTTGCAAGCTACAAGGGAAAAGTTCTCCTGATAGCCAATACCGCATCCAAATGCGGGTTTACCCCTCAGTATGATGCCCTGGAGGAGTTGTGGCAGAAGTATCAGGGAAAGGGCCTGGTGGTCATTGGTTTCCCGTGTGACCAGTTCGGCCATCAGGAGCCCGGGTCCGATGCGGAAATCGAGGAATTCTGCCGCCTCAATCATGGCGTTACCTTCCCGTTGATGGCGAAATCCGATGTCAACGGGCCGAATGCCAATCCGATTTTCAAGTGGCTCTACAGCGAAAAGCCTTTTGCCGGCTTCGGAGAAAGTGAGACGGCGAAATTCATGGACGGGATGCTGTCCAAGGCAGACCCGGCATATGCCTCCAATCCGGATATCAAGTGGAATTTCACCAAGTTCCTTGTAGACCGCAAGGGGCGGGTCGTCGCACGGTATGAGCCGACGGTGACCCCCGAAGAAATGGAAAAAAACATCCAGAATCTCTTGTAAGAAATCCAGGATGTCCTTTCGCTGCTATTGTAAGGACGGAATCCTTTTCTGCGTTTTGTGACTATCTGGTTTTTTCGGCGACACAGCGTACGGAGAAACCGATGCCGCGGCAATCGTCAATAGCGGTGAATACGGAGAGTTCAGTATGGTCAGTGATGGCTTCCAAATTTAATGCGAAAGCCATCACTTTGGCATTCGGATCACCCTCATCCAAATCGGGGGTGCAGGTCCAGATGTCGCTCCTGTCCCCAACGGCCCAGAGAACGCCGTCATCATCCGCTTTGAACCCGGTAAGGGGATACCAGATGGGGTCAGCATCGCCGAATACCTTGGTAAAGTTGCGTCCCCGGTTTTTCTTGTCGAGATCCAGCACCATGATGTGTTTTCCGTATACTTTAAACCAGAAACCGGCGTCATTCGGAGTAGGCCCCGTAGGGAGTACCCATCCTTCCGGGCAGGGATCGTAAATGGTTTTTTTCTCCTGCCAGCGGGTGTTGTCCGTATCATATACCTCGGAATAATACCAGTCGTAATTGGCTTCGTTTGAAGTAATGAAGGTGGTAGGGTGGTTGATGGCATATTCAATCGTACCGGTCTGGGCCGTTGATGGTACGGGCTCCGGCCATGTCAATGTGGACGCCGCCGTTTCTGTTTTTTCTGTCAGCCGGCATGACCCGAGGAACGGATCCTTGCGCCCCCACTGATACAGGAGCCCGAATGTCCTGACATCGCCCGGCGTAACGGAAGTCGCTCCGAGGTTCCGGTCCATCATGATGCCGGCGTTATTGTAATATGTGTGGGCTGTTTTAGCCGGATCCCATCCCTTGCATACCCAGATATGCCAGGACCACAGGATCTTGCCGGCGGCATCCCTGACGGCGACCAGGGCGTTGCCATCTTTCAGCGCAGCAGGGGTCTTGAAGCGGACGAGGTTTTCTTTTGCGAGATAATCGACCTTCGAGACGATCGAACCCTTCGCCGGGGTCTCATTGGTGCCGAAAGACTCCCAAAGGACGTCAGCCGATGTGACAGCGCCGACCGATTCTGTAGAGTTGCCCTTTACAACCCGGAAAGAATAGGTCCCCGGTGCGGAAATGACGAAACAGTTGGCGGGGCCCAAAACTGTTCCCGTTTCTTCCGGTGAATGATGCTTATGGCAGGAGGCCGTAATCATCACACATGCGGCGAGAATTGCAGCAGAAAAAGGAATAGTCAGTTTTTTCATAAAAATGGTAGTATAAATTTGTTTTATAAAAGTAGGAAGATTTCCCAACATTACAATACAATAGCCCCCTGTAGACGTAGATTTTGCGGTCATCCGGACTTTTGTTCTCTTCATGAAAGAGACAACGATTGCATAACTTGAAATGGACCGGCCACTCCGACTACAAGGCCATGAAGCCCTATATCGACATCGTGGATTCCATCAAGGCGAGTTCAATGACGAAGTTTGATGGGCTAATCTAAGTTCTAAAACCTCATGCTATAGCCGAGAGGTCGAAGATACCGCCTGCTGTTAAAACCGAGAATCCTAAATGCCAGACAGGAGAACGTTTTTTTCGAGGCCGTATTTGCCGATCAACTCTTGTATGATATCTCTGTACCAAGGCTGTGAAAACGGAGCCACATAAACATTCTCAATCAGTTCATTCAAGTCCACCTTGAACAATAAACCTTCCGGAGTATTGTTAAATCTGCCGTCAGTGTCCCAGAACATCGCTCTTAGTTCCTTCTCGGCGCCAAAATATGGACGTTTTGAAAAGTGCGGGGCAATCATGTTTGCGATGCCTCCTGTCAATTGAAACGAATAATCCAACTCGTAATCGATGTATTGAACAT